>SMTZ1_10000046_pt1 | contig 83244 bp, 76 predicted proteins | sample DeeMarSWOR136_30_FD_25667 | JGI IMG/M metagenome (IMG submission 25667) | reverse complement strand
GTTTTTTCGTTGATCGGTGATCGGTAATCGGTGATCGAAAAAATGAGAGTTGAAGAAAGGTTTGGAAGAGCACTTATAGGTTTCTGATTAATTTCATTAACATACGGCTTTCGTGATCCAAATGTTCCTCGATAGTGGCTAGTTCCGATTTTGATATATATTTCTGTCTATAGGCAATGGTCAGTTGCGTTTCAAGTTCAGCACAGGCTCCCAGGGCGAAGTGACAAAATCTCTGTAACTCTTTTCTTCGCCAGCGAGCGAATCCTTCAGCGATATTGCTGGGAATTGAAACAGCGGCTCTTTGCATCTGCGATGCCAAACCGTATTTTTCCTCTTTTGGTAACTTCCTGGAGATAGTATAAATGCACTCAACTATATCAATCCCTTTTTTCCAAACATCAAGATTCTTAAAACTTGAAACAGACATGATGCACCGCCCCGTTGTCAAATCCCGTTGTTTTTTGGCGATTAACGATCACCGATTACCGATCACCAGTTTAAAACCTTCTGACAACCATCAGGTATATTATCCTCCTAACAGGAAAAAACAGAAGCTCGAGGTTATCCCCGAGCTCCGCAATGGCGGGGCCGACCGGATTTGAACCGGCGATCTCTGGCTTGACAGGCCAGCGTGTTAGACCAGACTGCACCACGACCCCGTATAATCCACTATTTTTGATGGGCGATACTAGATTCGAACTAGTGACCTCTTGCTTGTAAGGCAAGCGCTCTGGACCAACTGAGCTAATCGCCCCCGCAAAGATCACAAGCAGCTAGACTGTCGATGAATCTTGAGGTCTCTTTTTTTATGGTTTCTGCAAGTTTTGCTTTTGAGCTTTGGGCTTCTTCTTCGGGCGCAAGAGAATGCCGATGGGGATGATGACGCAATACCCCAAAACTAAGAGAAACGGAGCTAACGTGATGGAGCCCAACCGAAGGGTGATATACCCGAAGATGATGACCACCAGGCCAATGAATAGAGTCAGGTAATTGATCCTCGTGAAAAAGAACGAGTCCGTCGCTGGGGGGGTTACCTTCTTGGCCCCAGGTTTTGATGCCTTTTTTTTCGTTACCATGAACCCTCCGGCTATGTGAGAACTAACCTTTTAATTTAACCATAAGGCTGAATCCCTGTCAAGGGAAAACTCGCCCTTCGAAGGCCCTTTTATGAGAACCAGCCCGCGATCACGCCCAGCCACTCGCCCAGGAATGACATCCGTCCGATCAGCAGGGAGATACGGGCCATGACCGTGTAGCCGAAGGAGGCTCCGAAGGTGACCATCAGGATGTAAATGCCCACCCGGGAGGCGGCGCCGAAGGCTCCCTTGTGCTCCTTGGAGAAGAAGAAGTAAATCAGGCCACAGACCACGCCAACTGTGAGCACGATATGGGAGAAAGTCATCCCGATGGAGAAGCCGCCGTCACCCACAGATATGATGGGGATGAGGGAGCTTTTGATTTGACCGATGAAGTCGGACTGCAGGTATCTACTGAAGCGCACACCCGCCGTGTAGCCGATGATGAAGGCCAGAGCCCAGCGACTTAACCAGGCGATGGGAGTGATCAACCGCGTGAGCAGCAGTATCCCGAGTATGCATGGGATGATATAATGAAACTCGGGTTCCGCCGTAGCCAGGGCCGGGAGAACATTCCTCACCAACGGGGGATGGATTTTGGCCAGCATATTGGGGACCATAGTTCCCCAAACGCCTACCACCATCCAGTAGGCGGCGGAGACGCCCACGAAGAGGTGCTCGGCGAACTTGTAGAAAGGATTATCCTTGTAAAGGAAGCTGAAGATCATCAAGGTCAACAGAGCACCGATCCAGACCTGTAAACCGTACATAGTGTCCACCCTCTGTTTATCGTTAAAAATCAGTCGGATTTCTTTGCTCGTTTCTTCTCGATGAAGAAGGTGATGTTTCCGATGATGATGAAGATGATGATCACCAGATGGGCGATGGCCTGCGGGCCCATGATGGCAATGGCGCGCTGGTAGACCTTTTCATATTCAGGATATCCATGGACCAGAGCCGCCTCATATTCTGCTGCCCCTTTCAATCCGCCCATTAGGCCCAGCATCTGGCGAGGATAATACGGATACAGCAGAGGTGCACTCACCGCCGTGGTGCCGCCGGCTACGGGGATATCGCCTGGATCACCAGCGAACTGGACCCACTCCTTCAGGCCTGGGAAGCCAGCACTGAAGTTGCAGATGAAGGCGAAATCCCTCAGATTTTGTACATCGCTCATCATGCCGATCTCATCGATGTGCGTGCCCTCCGCATCTGTGGTATACATCTTCTTTAAGTCGGCCAGGATGGTGTTGATCAGTCCGTATCCGCCCGCCTTATATCCGAGATGCACATAATCGGTCCCGTACACTTTCTCGGGAAACTCCTCCTCGATGACATCCTCGATGACGCGCAGAGCCTGAGCCTGTCCGGTGGGCCACAGCGCCATGATGTACATCTTGTGATTTTTCTTGCAGCAATGTCGCGTTACCGCAGTGGCCATAGGCTCCAGCTCCGGGGCCGTGCTGGGGCCATAGTCGAAAGGCAGGAGGATCTTGGAGCCATTGGGCAGGCTCTCGATCTTGTCGAAGATGGTCTGAACGATGGGTGAGGGATGTTCCATGAAGGAAATATTAAAGACCAGTGGGATGATCACCGCCAGGGCGATGAGGAGGAAGATGATGCGGCGATCAACATTCCCCAATTTTTCTACGACGCTCATCAGACGCTCCTGTTGAAGGTTCTCACTTCTCAGCACCCAGATAGGGCCGTTCGATGCCCAGGATGATCCTTAGAGAGGTGGCGATCACTCCCAGGGCGATGCCGATCATGATGGCCCTCTGGCCGGCGGTGTTTGGCCAGCCCATTATCCAACTGGCTAGAGTCGGTACGTGTAAAAAATCGAGTTGTTTTGGCAACCAGGAAGTAAAATAGTGTCCAATGGGGGTTCGACCCACCAGGATGATGAAGGCGGCGATGAGCAGAATGGTGGCCTCTTTCGTTTTCGCCCGGAAAGCTCGGTAGGCCGCCGAGGCCACGAAGAAGGCCAGCAGGCTGAACATGGTGGCCTGAAGCGGATTAAAAACCGCCTCGAACATGAACCGAAACCACGATCCCTCGGCCAGGAAATCGCCGCTCAATCCAGGCGGACCGCCCACTTTAAAAAATCCTATGATGAGCATGAACAGAAATCCCACCACGGTGACGATGCTGAACTGCCAGTCGCGTTTTTTCTTCTGGATCTTCTCCAGGTGAACCCTGAGCAGGTTGCCGCCCCCCAGGATAAAGGCGAACACGGCGATGATGTCGAAATACACAGAGAGGTTTTCGTCCAAGGAGCTGAAGGGGGTATGGGGGATGAACATGGCCATAATCAAGGCCGTTCCCACGATAAAAGTGATGATGATAGGGATTCGTCGGCGCATATCCTCCTCCCGATCCTAAAATCTAAGGGAAACCAGCCGAATGATGAAATCGCTGGCTTTGGCGATGGCCGGGCTGCCGGTGAGCACGCGCAGTGTTTCAAGGGTCACTCCCAAGCCGATGAACATCAGGGCGATAACCTTGCCCGCATCCGCCCCCTTGAGGCTTCCCAGCGCGCGGGGTTCCTTTGAAAGGTAGGCGCTGGCGGCGAAGAGCTCCTCGCCGATGAGGGTGTAGTCGCAGGCAGCCACGAAGAACGGCAGCTGGGCCGGCTGGGCCGTTCCGGCCACTTGGATGGCCCCGATGGAATTGCCCGTCTCGGCCAGGATGAGGGACTCGGCGAAGAAGGATCCTAGATAGAAGCAGGCCGCTGGTTTATTTCTGACCATGGTCCCATCGAGGAAGGCCACGTAACCGAACTGCTCGTCGGTGACATAGTGGACGATATCGTCGCTATACGCATCAGGCCGGCCAGCGCTGAGGTATGATTGCTTCACCGTCTCTCTGGCAGCAGCCAGCACCATAGACCGGGAGACCGGGACGTCCAATTTAGTGTCGTACTTAGCGATGGTCTTGGCCAGGGAGCCCAGAATGGTGATCCCGGCCACGGTCTGCACGTCGTCCAGATCCTGGATGCCGGGAACGTATAGTATCGGCTTGCCCATCTCGGTGGCACGGCCAACGGCCTCGTCCACTGCCTCCAGACCGGCGATGCGCCGGATGAAGAGCTTCTTGCCCCTCTTAGCTCTTGAGATGTACAGGATGATGAAAAAAGACAGGATGACAGCAATAGCCAACAGGTTGCTTCTCTCGGGATTGTACCATTGTTGCTTCGATTGGACGGCCTCCGAGGGGGATGAGTCGGCGAAGAATTCGCTGGCTCGGGCTCGAACTCGGTAGTAATAGTCAACTTTGTCCTTGGTGGAGGTGTCCACATACTCCTTGACGCCTTTGGTCACTGAGCTGATCAGCTGGTACTCGCCATCCCTGGTCTCGCTCCGCAGAATGTCATAACCGGTGACGTGGTTCTTGCCGGCTCCATCGTCGGAGGAAAGCTCCCACTGAATGGTGATGCTCTCGCCAGAATCGTAGGGCGTGTCGTGAACAGCCGGGGGACCGGGTGGGGCGGGTGTCTCCTCGGAGCGCAGGAGTATGTCGAAGGTCTCCTCTTGAGCTTCTGGGAAATGGCAATATCCTAGAATGAATATCAACGACAGGATGGAGACTGGAAAAATTAGAATCCTGGAATTGAAGTACCAGCCACACCTTTTGTGGCGCATGCGATCACCCCTTTCTGATAGGAACAAACTAATGGACAAGAGGAATCAAATAAAAGACCTTCTATCGAGCAATATTGCCTTTTTGTGAACTTAGATTACCACATTTCTAGGAAAATGTCAAGTATTTAAATGAAAAGTCAAGGAAATTTTCGTTTTCCAGAAACTCTCTTCAGATATTCGTCACTGTTGGAGAAGTCGTAAACTCTGGGTGGATTAAGGTTACATTTTGGACATCTGCCGTGTTTTGATTCAAAGTGGACGGCCATACATTTTGGGCAGATGAATTTGGCCATTTTGAACCTCCATAATTGGCCAATATGTTCAGTCCTGAAAGAAAAGTCACGTTCTTTCCCATTTCTCAACATCGCCCCCGACAACGGTGAAGATGGGATGGGGATCAATATTGTGTGCGGAAAACAGCTGCTGGTATCTTTCAGGATCGCGCATTTTCAATCTTTCGCAGAGCAAGTTAAATTCGTGTTTAAGTTGCCCCTGGGTTATGGGAATCTTTTTCGTTGATGCCCCGGTTGCGATTTTTCTTCGATTGAAATTGTATCCTCGCCTTCTGGATTCTCGCCATATTTCCGTTAAATAGCCAGCGATGCAATTCTGCGGCTGTTGATGCTTCTTGAACCTATCCAATTGGGGATGGTTCCTGTAGCCTTTTGTCTCCCCTTGTAAAACCTTTTGAGCCAGCAAGGACTCTCGCCAAAGCGCCACGAGGCCAACCCGATCCAGATATTTTGGATGTATGCTCCACAATCGCAAAGAAAAACTCCAAGTGCAAGTGGCATTTAGATAGTTGTCATATGATCTAGAGTTTCCTACCCTTCCCAGAGTCGCTGATCTCCAAGAGAGCCTCGGGATAGGGATCGAAGAAGGTTTGCTGACCCAGATATTCCTGCTCGAAACGGACCACCCAGGCTCGAGTCAGGTTCAGAGGAACGCTAAAGGGAACCTTCTCGTTCCGATATCTTTCCAGAGCGTCCAGAAAAAATGCTTTCTCCTTAGCTGAGAGTTCTTTGGAGAAAAATCCAAGGGCGTGCATGAGGACGTTGATGTTGGACAGATATCTGGGAGGGCGGGCTAGGGCGCAGGCCAGATGTTTTTCATAGTCCTCCAAGATTTCGGCAACAGGCCGTTTCTCGAGATTGGCCACCAAGCGGCCCAGATTCCTGAGTTCCTTCTGATTATAGGCCATCAACAGGAGCTTGTTCTGAGCCTGGAACTGGATCAGTTCGCGCATGGCACCCGAGCTTTGGATCTTCCGGAAATCCGCCATGAGGAACAGCTTGGTCAGGAAATGCTCCCGCAGGCGGAAGTTTCGAAGGCGGCCCTCCTCCTCGATGGCCCATCCGGGGAACTTCTCCAGCACGGCGCCTCCGAAAAAACCAGGACCAAGAACAGAGGCGGTACCTTTCTCCGGTCCAGCGTAAATCTTGACGCCCTTCATGCCACAGGAAGGAGACCGGAACTTAAGGATAAATCCGTCAACATCAACAAGAGAGCTTAGAAATGTCTCTGTGAAGCGGCGCATCTTCTCGCTGACATCTTTTCCCGTGGCCGGCTGGACCAGTCGTGGGCCCTCACTTGTATCCACGATACGAATGGGATCTCGCGGCACTCCTAGGCCGATCTCCAACTCCGGGCAGACGGGTTTGTAGCTGACGTGAGGCTTCAGGGACTCGACGAATTCATCCGGGATGACGGCTCCGTTCCAGCGACAGTTGTCAAATCCAAGACACTTGCTGATCCCCACGTTGGGTTTGGCCAAGGCACGCATATCGGACCTCTGCGGGTTGGTTAAGGGTTGAGGACAAAAAAGGAGGCGTTTAATATAACGGCGAAACTGACCCACAAAAGGTACGGAGCGAGCAACCAGACGGCCATCCTGGAGATGCGGGCAAAGAGGTGGATGGTTAGCCATATTGCCGTCCAGAGACAGATGATGATCACCAGGCCGGCCAGGGGTGATCGTAGTCCGAAGAACAGGACGGACCAGAGGGTATTGAGGGCCAGCTGAAGGATGAAGACAGCCAGTGCCTTTCTGCGTTGCTGCAGATCCCCGTCGGTTCGCCAGATCAGGAAGAGGGAGATTCCCATCAACACATAGAGAGTCGTCCAGACCGGACCAAACACGCCGCTGGGCGGCGTGAAAGGTGGCTTATTCAGGGTGGCGTACCAGGTGGGCACTGCGGCTCGGGTAAAAACAGAGCCGATGAAACCGGCCATCAGACAGAGGATGATGCTGCTGATCAACTTGAAGACAACGAACCCTTTTCGTTTTTCCATATGTAATTCTCTCAAGGCGCCGTTGCGAGTGAATTCATTTTTTTCTCTGCTGATCCGTACCGTTCTTCGCTCTCGGCTTTGTGACATCAAAGGCGAACATGTTTCTCTTTGAGCTTCTTATTTCCCAAGAGCTTGTTGAAGGGATCTGTTTAATGCTTCGGGATCATCTGTGCCAATACGGAATTTCTTTCCATTCCTTAACATAAGCTCAATAGCATCCAGTCCGGAGACATTCCAAAGCCAACCATGGGGGATCCGTCTGATTCCCCATCCATAATACCAGCGGTTTTTCACCTCCTGATGAGACTCGATATCTTGCAGTGGAAATTTCTTGCTAATAGCGCCGGGACCGAATCGAATGCGGAGGTGCTGCTCATCGATTTCCACTGTGAGGGTGGCAAACAGCACCAAACAAATTGCCAGGATGGCCAAGACGATCAGCGGGATCCAATTGAATTCATAGAGATCCATGAGCAAAAGGATGAGCACCATGGCGCCGCCTATCGTGGCGAATATCACATAGCCGATTTGAGTGTGACGATACTGGGTCATAATCGTCTACCTCAATAGTTTGGTCAAAAGTTATATTTTCTTAGTGAAGAGAATGGAAAGACTGTCCAGGTAATATGTGCGGGGCGTCTCCCATGTCCCCCAGATGCCAACTATGACATATACCTCATCCTCTGCGGCTGTGGTCACATTACATGTATAGCTCTTCTTCAGCCACCGGTAGCCCACATCCGTGCTGGAACCATTACCAGTGTGATCCTGATAGACGAGATCGTCTCTAGTTTCAGGTCTTTGGGGTACAACGCCGGTGATGATGGTCCACAAGTTGGCCATGCCGAAGTCCGCGCTGGCAAAGGCATAGCTGATGTTCACGTCATAGGAGCAATTGGATTGGACCGCAAAGGGATGCTCTATCCAGATTTTTCCAGCGTCGTTCCAATTCTCCAGGTAGAACTTTACAGCGGTGCTCCCAGCTTTGGCCATCTCTTGGGTGCGTCGAATTGACCATGTCAAAAGCGTGTCGCCCAGCTCTAGATCTATACCCCGCGCCTGCCATTGCTCCATGCCGTCTTCAAAGGAAAAGAGATGGGCGTCTGTCGCTGGCGGGGATTCAGTCGATTTGTCCTCACAACCGCAAAAAAGTACTAGCGTCCCGAGCACGAGATAGAGAAAGGGTCTCATGATGAAAGCTCCAGAGAAAATTGGAGAATCGTATGGGGGTGGCGCTACCGATTCTGTTGTCTTTTATGCGCCCTCACCTGAACACTGGTGATTTTTCCGGCCAACCTGTGGTCCAGCCCCGGCTCTACGTATTTGTGTTCGGCCACGATGGTCACATCCCGGAAGCCTGCTTTCCGGATGGTGTCTAGATATTCTTTTTTCTCTAGGGCTCCGGCGATGCAGCAGGCCCAAGCCTCAAAACTCTGCCGGATATCTTCGGGAAGCTTTCCCTCGGTGACCAGGTCGGATATCAGCATCCTTCCTTGGGGCTTTAAAACCCGAAACGCCTCTTTGAAGGTGGCTAACTTGTCGGGGGAGAGGTTGATGACGCAGTTGCTGATGATGATGTCGACACTGTTGTCTTCCACGGGTAAATTCTCTATTTCGCCCAGACGGAACTCGACATTCTGATAGTTGTCCTGTTTGGCATTTTCTTGGGCCCTGTCGATCATCTCCGGTGTCATGTCCACACCGATGACTTTTCCCCTTTGGCCAACTTTTGGGGACGCCAGGAAAGCGTCCAGTCCTGTGCCGCAACCCAGGTCCAATACGGTCTGACCCTCTTTCAGCTCGGCCAGTGCCGTGGGATTACCGCACCCCAGCCCCATGACCACGTCCGGCGGAAGCGAGTAAATTTCTTTTTCTGAATATCCCATGGATTTCGCCTGTTCGATAATATCCGGGGAACAGCAGATGCTGGGACAACAGGGCTCTTTTTTAGATGCGATTTTCCCATAACGATCCTGGACGAATTTCTTGACCTCTTTTTCGTTCTTCATAATACCTCTCCAGCTTTTAACAGATCGTGTCTGACCCTTTTGGCTTTCCTCAATGACTTAAGTCGGCAATGTCACCTTCGCCCAATCCTGTCGGAAACATGCTGTTCCAGTGGCTTCCACATTTTCCGACTTGCCGTCTGGTAACCGAGCTTTTTGTAGAAAGCAAACGCCTCTTTATTGAAATCGCAGACATTCAGCTTAACGTGACGCACCTTTTTGTCCAGCGCCCATCGATGAGCGTGCTCCATGAGGGATCGACCAACTCCATGCCGGCGAAATCTCTTCCGCACCACGAGATTGTCGACGACGGCATAACGTCGTGGTACCATGATGGGAATGTCAGAGGCCTCTGGTATGAGAACGTGGACGAAGCCCATAATGTGACCCTCGCATTCGGCGACGAGCAGAGCGGCATTCTCGTCCGCCAGGATACTGGTAAAATGGACTTTTCTCCAAGCATCGCCAGCGGTATTCTGAAACACGTGGGGGAGAACCTGGCGATGTAGAATCTCCACTTCTTGGAAAGCTTTGGACAGTTCCTAGCAATCCCTCTGGGTTGACTCACGAATTGAAAAGTCCATATGTTTTGTCTTTCTCTGGATCGTTTCTGCCCAATGATTTGGATTTTGCCAAACGAGAAGGATCTTATTGCCCGCTAAAGGAGATGTTCAAGGAGTATCTTTATTCCCATGGCGATCAAGATGAAACCGCCGACGAGCTCGATCTTGTTCTCGAAAAAGTGACCTAACCTATTGCCGATAAAGGCTCCAAGGAAGGATAATAAAAAGGTCACGAGTCCGATGAGTATGGCCGGCGTGATGATGGCAATGTTGATAAATGCGAAGCTGACGCCGACGGCTAAAGCATCGATGCTTGTGGCCACAGATAAGATGAGCAAAACATAAACATCCAGGGGATTCATCTCCTTTTTCTGCGACTCCATCTGCAACGACTCGTAAGCCATCTTGCCGCCTATCAGACTCAGCAGTCCGAATGCGACCCAATGGTCCACGCCGGAGATGAAATCTTTCAGGCTCATTCCCGCCAGCCAACCGATCACGGGCATGGCCGCCTGAAATGATCCGAAAAAGAGGCCAATTCTCAAAGCATGTCCGATTCTGAGCCGCTTTATGGCGATGCCACTGGTGATGGACACGGCCAAGGCATCCATGGCCAAGCCAAATGCGATGAATAGAATGGTGATGGTGTTCATAAACTATCTCCGGAAAACGCCCTCGACCTCTGCGTGTCGTTCGAATGGACCATCACCGTGCATGTGCCTGGGCCCCAGGCCTTCCCAGTGGTCGACCACCTTGAAGTCGCAGAAGAGAGAAAGGATTTCCCCTTCTTCCAGGTGGGTTCGGAAGTGCCCCCGCTCATCTGTAAATGAGTTCTTTCCGCTGGATTTCCATTCCCGAGAACGTCGGTTGCGAGCAAAGGACGGGTCCTTGGTGGTGAATGCTCTGGCAAATACGAGGCTTCCTGTCCGTGTCCACAACAGAATCTTTTCCAGAAGCAGCTCGATGGACGCCCAGGATAAGATTTGAATCAGTCCGAATATCAGAATGCCCGAGAAGAAGTCAGTTTCAGGTTCGAAGGTTTCGAAGCTCGATTGGTATGTTCTTATGTCGAGATTCTCCTTCGCTGCCATGGCCGATACCGTCTCGATGGCCACTTTTGACGAATCGATGGCGTCCACCTTAAAGCCCTCTCTGGCCAGAAACAATGCATGTCGTCCCTGGCCAGCTCCGATATCTAAGATTCTGTGAGACTTATCAAGCAAATGGCGATGATGTTTGAGGAGCGGCTCCGGCTCGGCGCCGAAGTAGCTTTTTGTTTTGCAATATACCTCATCGTACCGCATCCTGAAGAGTCCTCAACCTTTCCCTATTTGCCTTTGCGCTGTTTTAAAAGTGATGGCAGATGCATCCTCTTATGAAAAGGTCTTCTGTATGGATATATCTCTTTGCTGACAGATCTAATATCTTCTATCGAATAAAACGCTTTTGGGTTAAATCTTCTGATGATTCCAACGACCCTTTGAAGGTCACCGCGATTTATCATAGTATAAATGACATTGACGTGTCCAGTTGCACCATGAGCGTCAACACTGGTGACTCCAAAACTGGCGGATTTAAGAAAGTCAATCAATTCAGATGAATCTTTTCCGGTAATAATTCGTACCAGCAGGACTCCCATGGCTAATTTCTCTTCCAGGTACATTCCTACATAAGTTCCCGTAGCAAAGCCGCCGGCATAGGCAATATAACAGGCAATATTGGATAAATTCCTCATGATCTGTCCGATGGCCAGAAGCCAGATGAGCAATTCAAAAAATCCGACCAACGGAGCAAGATACTTTGTGCCTCTGGAAACAAAAATAATGCGGATAGTTCCTAGGCTGACGTCAAAGACCCGAGCTATAAAGATAAGCAGCGGTAAGATAAGCCACGTGTATATATCGGTACCGGTCAGTGCTAAAAAGGCCATGGTGATCATCTCCCTTATGGCGGTTAACTGTTATGTGAAATCTTAGGTTAGGGGGCGTTTACATCGATTATTCTCTAATGAAGTAGCGCATAATTGGCCGCGTTTCCGATCTCCGGGCCACCTCTGTAAATCCTACCTTGCGGAATGTAGAAGCAAGACCGTGATATGCAAAGACGTCGGGCATATTAGCTTTTTTGGGCTCCACTGGATATCCCTCGACAATTCTAGCCCCCTGTTCTTGGGCATAAGCCACCGCAGCCTCCAGAAGTGCCATTGAAACACCTTTATGGCGATAGGATTTGGCCACCACGAAACACACCACTGACCAGACCGGTTTGTGGTCGACTCTCTTCAATATCCGCGATCGCTCCAAAACCGGATATGATTCTCGAGGGCCAACTGAACACCACGCGATGGGCTGTCCATCCGCATAGGCGAGGAGTCCGGGCACTTCACCGGAATCGACGAGTTTCTTGAGAGCTTTTCTATTCCCCTCGCCCTTTTGCTTCTCAAACTCGGAGCGTTTCAGTCGCCACCACATGCACCAGCAGCCGCCACAAGCCCCTCGCGGTCCAAACAGCGTTTCCAGATCTGGCCAGCGCTCAGGAGTAAGGGGGTGGAAATCCAGATGAGGGAGAGGTTCTGTTTGAGAGGGCATCGGTTTTTTCCTCCCAAGAAAGGAGTCCGAAATTTGTGTAGAGATGCAAAATATGACAGTAATACCTGCGCTTGCAGACAGCTCACAAAAGTGGGTTCTTATAGATTCTGATTAGGACGAGGTCCCTACCTCCTACTTTCGTAAGAATAAGCTTCGTGTGAATGACAGTACGTAAGAAAAGCCATGATTGTTTAGAAATCCAGGATACGAGCATCAAGAACGACAGACGAGTTTCGTAACGAGCTCCGAAACCGATAAACGACTAACTATATTTTTGGTCATGCCTGCGCATGCAGGCATCTCATAAAACAGGAGTCTTTACAGATTTTGGCAAGAACAAGAATCCTGCTCCCCGCTCCCCGCATACGCGGGGATAGGCTTCGCGGGGATAAGTCCCCACTTTCGTGGGGATAAACTTTGCAGGAATGACAGAAAGAAAAACGGCCATGTTATTCGCATGAATATATTGGGTGCTTCCTAGAGCTCTTATAATACCCAAATTTGAGGCCATGAAATTTTACTCTTTCCGTGTGAAGTGATTCTCAATGTACAACTCAAACTCTTTCTCAGGGGCGGCCAGATCAAAAATCTCGGCAAATTCATCGTCGTTGAGAATGTGACAGGTTATTCTCCCTCGCCAACCTGGAGGAATATTTTCTATGCTCTCCGTCAAAAAGATGAAAGTCTTGCCATCGCTGGCCAGGGTATCGAGGACATACTGGTTAACAAAGCCCTCCACATGGAATTGTCGCCAGACGAACGTATCTCTGATGCCATCGTGGCTGATAAAACCCAAATCCTGGTGCACCTCTCCCTTCGGGTTTTGCTCCTGAGGTTCATAGATGGCCCTGTTTGTCACCTGGAGAAAATTTTCCTCCAGAACAAATTGATACTCTCGATCCCCAGTGGAGATGCCAGAACATCCCTTTCCCGTGCTCGTCCACGCCCCGGCGAAAAACCTAAAAGGCTCCCAGGGATCTTGTTTATCGTCTGTTTGTGCAAAGAGGATGCTGGGTAATAGAACTAAGAAGATAAGAAACTTTTTATTCATGGGGAATCCTCCCTGTGATTATTACCAGGCCCGTAAGTTTTAAAAACCTGGCAAGTGGTAGAGAGATATAAGATCCATGGGGATAAACGTTTTAATGTCACTGCGATAACAATCTGTCAGGGTATTTCAAGCGAATTTTCTGGGCACGCCTTTTTAATTTTCTGGCCTCTTCTATTCTCCCAAATTTCTGGTACAGCGCTGCCAAATTCTCTAAAACAACCGCCACCTCAAGATGGTCAGGCCCCAAGGTTTTCTCAAATATCGTCAAAGCCCACTCAAGAATCGGCTCTATTTCCTCATACTTACCCTGAGCATAGTATGATGCTGCCAAAAAATTGAGCGCGGTTGCCACGCTAGCATGATTAATCCCATGTACTTTCTTGACTATCGTCAGTACCCGTAGGTATAGCGCTTCACATTGTGCGTATTTGCCTTGGACTCTATAGAGCGCTGCCAGCTTGTAAAGTTGCGTGACCATATCGGTATGATACTTCCGCAGGTTCTTCTGGCATATTTTCAGTGTTCGTTTGAGAATAGATTCCGACTCTTCATATTCGCCCCAAGATTTGTAGAGTCCTGACAGATTGTTTAGGGTAGTTATAAGGCTTAAATCATCTGGTCCAGTAATCTTTTCACGTATTGTCAATGCTTGTTTATAGAGGTGCTCGGCCTGTTCAAATTTATTCTGAGCACCATATATTACCGCCAGGTTGTTCAAGATAGTGGCCAAATATGGATGCTCTGATCCCAGGGCTTTTTGACAAATTGACAGTGCCCGTTTGTAGAGCGATTCAGCTTCTTCATGTTTACCAAGGTCTATAAGGATTCTAGCGAGATAGTTGAGGGAAGTTAATATCTTAAGATCTTCTGGCCCAAAGGTTCGTTCGGCAACTTGCAGTGCCTCTTCGTAGATCTCAACTGCTTCTGAAGGTCGCCTCTGTTTGTTAAGCGCTTCGGCCTGATGCATCAATTTCTCCCAACGTTTGGTCATTTTGTATTCATATCGCGATTCATAAAGCGTCGTCGAGGGCAGCAGACCAAATGCAGTGCAGGTCTCAAGGAAAAGCTCTCCCAGTATTTTGAATACCCAGCCCATTAAGAAGAAAAAACCTTCAATAACCTTTCTTGAGCTGAATTTTTCTATGTTGGCGATGTGGGTTTGCATTATGGGTCCAGAACATTCAAAGACATAAGGTTTATGAACTTTCTTCTCAGCTCGTCACGCCACTTTCTCCTTTGCCAGTACCCGCACATCCATGGGCGTGCCTTTCCGTCCATCTCGGATCAAGGAGATGGCTTCCTTTGGACACTGGCCGATGCAGGCCCCGCAGGGGGATATCTTGGTTGAGGGTGATGACGGGCAGGCCGAGAGCGTTTTCATAAAGTGCTTATCTCCGCCTGATGAGAGGTTCGGCAACTATGCGCGGCATAATAAAACTTTTACCAACTGCTCAGGGCAACTGTTACAAAAACAAAAAGACGGCCCATCCGCTGGACCGCCGTTCCATCGCAATGCGCAGTCACGTATACCTTTCCTGAGATTCTCCATCATCCCCCCCGCACCCCTACTTCTCGATGAGCTCCACGTTGGCCCGGGGCAGAATCACCTTCTCCCCATTCTCCAGCTCCACCTCCGCAACTCTCACTTTGGCCTCTGTGGGCAGCTTCTGGAGGGCAGCAGGAAGATCGGTCACCGTGGCCAATATGCCGAAGTAGGGCTGGCGGATGATGCGGATCTGGCTGCCGATAACCATTCCCTCGCTCTCCTTTTTCTTCTCGGTCTCTTTTTTGACGGTGGTCTCCTCCAGGGGAATGACTACCTCAGGACGGATGACTCCAGCCCGGATCTGGGTGGCGCCGTTAATGGAGGCTTTCTTGCCCTCTAGGTTCTTCAAGAGCTGGAACGTCCTCTGGGCCATACGGATTTTGCCGAAGCCCTCGGTGATCACCAAGGTGGTGCCCAGCTCCTCGTGGCCGGTGATGGCCACGCCGAGATCGTACCCCAGAATCTCCTTGACATCCTGGTCGCTGAACCCGCCCACCACCACTCCTTTAGCCCGCAGCTTGATGGCTTTACGCAGCGCCGGCAGCTCGATCAAAGAACCACCCACCAGCACTTTTCCTCGGAACCCCTCATTGATCTCGGATTCGGTGAGGACCTCATCGGGTCCGGAGGAAGCCATGGCCAGCTCGCCATAAGCCTCTCCACCGAGCCCAAAAATTCCCTGAATGAAAGAGGCCGTTGTCTCCACCGCTACGCCCTCCTTGGGGAAGACCTCGGTCACCATCCCGTCGATGTAGGCTTTCACCTCCACGGGGATGGGCGCTTCCCGGATCAGCACCTGACCGGTCACTTGCGACACACTTTCCACTGTGCCCGCCACCGGCGATTTATAGGTGTTCTTGAACAGGCCGAAGAGTCCGCCACTTCGCGCCAGAGGTTCAACTTTCTCGATCTCATCTCCCTCTTTCTTGAGCATGAACTCCTTGATGTCCGCGGGCTCGATGCTCAGGAGGTTGGCCACGTTGATGGGTTGCACATTGCCGGGCAGGTCGGTTTTGGCCACTACTTGGTCCGCGCTGACCGCGTCACCCTCTGTGACCAGCACCTCTCCGGGAAGAGGCAAACGGCGTTCCTTGCGCAGCATAGTCCTTTCGGCAACCCTCAATCCTGGCGTATAGGCATGGGCCACAGGTGGCCTCCTTTCCGTAAAAATACCATTGCAAAATGCAAATTGTAAAGTTTAAATTGGAAATTTGAAAATCGTGATCGGCGTATTCGGTAATCGTTAATCGGTGATCGTTAAAAAAGCCGGGATCCGAGAATCGGGGTCCGCTAAAACATCATAGCAAATTTTAAATTTTAAATTGACCCCACTCCACCACGGCCGACTGCCAACTGCTAACATTTCTTTTATTGCCATTACTATTCTTCTTTTGCTATCTCCGGCTTACTGCCACCCAACACAATCTTCAACCAGGGCAAGGGAACCTCGCCCCTACAATTTTATTATATCTATTGCTTATTGCCATTGCAATTGCCATTTTCCCCAGCTCTCTCAACTCTCTCAACTATTCCGGATATGAATCCATTGCCTTGTTCCAGGCGCGGAGCTTTGTGACCCTCTCGTTCCGATCGGCTGGAAGCTCAAAGGGCTGGCGTCCCCTGGCGTCTATGATGATGCCCGTGACACCGCCGGGAGCCTTCGTTTCCACGTTCTTGCCACGGCCAGCGCCGATATCGAAGCCGCGAGCCGGCTCGATGTTGACGGCCACAGGCTGACCATACGGAGCGGGTAGAACGAAAAAGTCCCCGTACATCACCTCTCGCTCCGTCGTCTCTCCACCGGGAACGGAGATGGAGATCTTCATGCAGGGCTTGCCGGGTTTGCCGGTTCCCACCGGGGCGATGCAGGTCCCTAGGCGGATGAGGCAATCCTTGGTGAACACTTCCGTGGCCGCTTTCTTGTGAACCGTCGCCAGAACACCCAGTTGAGGCATCATGAAGATGCTGTCCACGGCTAACTGGGTGATGCCTTCCGGCAGGAAGGCATCGATCAGCATGTGGGCGGCCTGCTGCCGGCGCGGCGCGTGGGAGAGCGCCCCACCGCTGCCCACCAGCATATCTAGGCTCATCATGTTCACCAGGGTCTGGCCGCTGGCTTTCTGGTCGAAAGTGTCCGAGACGGTGCGCTGCTGCTGGATGCCCTTCAGGCCAACGGCAAAGGATTTATGCTGGATGAAAGCCAACCGGAGGGCCTCCCGGGCGATGGCCTGTTCCACCATCAGCTCCTCCAGGGATTGGGGAATGGTGGTGGGGCGGATCATCTTGTTACCGATCCGGTTGCGCAAATCGGCCTCATCCATATCGAACGGTACCCAGCGCATGATGTTTGCCATCCCGGCCTCGGCCAGAACGTTGGAAACGCTGTAGCTCATTCCTAAATTAGCGCTGACGGTGCGGTTAAATTTCTTTTGAAAGACGGAGAAAATATCCGTGGTGGCTCCGCCAATATCCACGCCGACCACCTCGATATTCTCCATCTCAGCGATGGTCTGGATGATACTCCCCACGGCGCCCGGGGTGGGCATGATGGGCACGTCGGTCCAGGACATCAATTTGTTGTAACCAGGAGCCTGTGCCATGACGTGCTCCATGAACAGATCATGGATCTTCTCGCGAGCCGGACCAAGATTTTCCCGCTCTAAAACCGGGCGTAAGTTCTCCACCACATCCAGGGAGGTCTTCTCCTGCAGGATAGTCTCGATGTTCTGTGTGGCGTCTTTGTTGCCAGCATAGATGACGGGAAGCTGGTAGCCTATGCCCAAACGTGGCCGAGGATTGGCTGCCTCAACGAGCTCTGCCAGCTCCACCACATGAGATATGGTACCTCCGTCGATACCGCCCGAGAGAAGGATCATATCCGGACGCAGGTGCCGGATGCGCTCGATTCTCTCGTGGGGCAAACGTCCGTCGTTGGAGGCCAAGACATCCATAACGATAGCTCCAGCGCCTAGCGCCGCCCTCTCGGCGCTCTCAGCGGTCATGCTCTTGACCACACCGGTGACCATCATCTGGAGGCCGCCGCCGGCGCTGCTGGTGGATAGGAACAAATCGGCACCTCGCTTGCCCTCCTGGGGGGTGATGATTTTCTCCCCTTCCAGCAGGGTTCGACCGGACAACTCCTCCACCTCCCGGATGGCGTTCAAAGCCCCTTTGGTCACGTCTTCCACGGGGGCCTCCACTGTGGTGGGTGCCTCTCCGCGAACGATGAGGCGATACTCGCCATCTCGTTTTTCTATAAGGATTGCCTTGGTGGTGGTGCTTCCGCAATCGGTGGCCAGTACGGACTGAACGTTTTGTAAGTCCTTGCTCATCGCCGCCCCCTTTTGCGCTCTTTCTTCGCTCTTTTTATCTCCTGATCTCTCAAGATCTGTTCCTCCTGGAGCCTCTCGATTCTCTGTATGAGAAACTCGATGTTGTCGCGGTTCTCTATCATATCAGTAACTTCTTCATAATCTTTGAAGTTGAAGATGGGTTGGATGATGGGATTAAAGAAGACCAGCAGCTGGCTGCCAAGAAAGCTGAGCGGCTTGGTCGACTCCAACAGGAAGATGGCCATGGCTGAGACGCGCAGGTCCACAATGCGTCGTGCTACCTTCTCCAACAGCTCCGCCTGCCGTGTGTTTAGATCAACAGCCACAGTCCATTTTCTCCCCGATGAAGTTGAGGATCTCCTCTCTTTTTCCGCCGAAGGGGAGATAGACTCCACGGAAGCTCTCCAGCCTCGAGGGTCTCGGATATGGGCTTAGGTGAACCCCCTTTTGGCCCACGTAATGTTTCTTCAGCACGGACCAATTGCGCTTCTTGCTGGAGAGGAGTCCACGAACTGAGACACTCTCAGGGCCCAGCCGATAGTGCGTGGGAAAGAAAAAGCTGGCCAGCGATCCCAAAAGGATGAGAGCCGACAGTGAGGCCCATGCGATACCCAACCATGAGGAGATGGCCCAGACGACCACGATGAGAAGGAGAATCACGGCCGCTGAGCGCCAAAAGCTTTGGCTTAGGGGCCAGACGGTCCAGCTCAGAGATGGGTTTATTTCGGTCCCATGAGTGGCATCTCCGTTCTGTTTCCGGATGCCCTCCGAAGATTTAGCCTGTGTTGATGAAAAAGTCGCTCCCATGTTTCGTTGAGTGCTAGCGCCCACCGTTCGTTCTTTTCCTTGACCCCGCAAAAGCTTATTCAAGCTTGACAACTTGACCTTCTTGCACGGTTAATATCGAGGCCTCATCATTGGCACCGTTGTTCTTGGCGAAGGTAATTTTGCCGGTCAGGCCAGGAAAACGTTCGGTGTGAGAGAGAAACTGACGCATCCCCTCTCGATCCAGGATTTTCTGTTGCACACCTTGGAGGACAAGCCGGGCACAATCGTAACTGAAAACGGCTACCTTGCCCGGTTTTTTGCCATGGCGAATTTCATAGTCAGCGGCAAAGCGCGAATATTCTTTGGTGAAAAGCTCCTCGGAGAAGTCGGTGGCAAAGACAACTCCCTCTAGATAGTGACCTCCAATGCGCATTGCCTCCTGGCTTCCCCAACCGCTGGTGCCCAGGATGCGAGTCTCGATGCGGTGAAAGGCGATTTGGGGGGCTATCATGCCAGCCTCCTCGGGGTAAGCCGGGATGAAGATACCGTCGATGAAGACCCTCCTCTCCTCGGGAGGAATTGAGTCGGGCTCTTCGGGATTCAGTGTCGTGGGCAATTGGTCCAGACCCATCACGCTATCGTCTTGAGCTTGCCTGAGGAGCCGGATTCGGGTTAACTGGTTTTTAAAATCGGTGGCCCCAACCTGATACCACGCTACTGTCAGAATCTCAGCCCCACGTTCTTGAGCCTCTCGGGAGAATCCCTCTACGGCGGCATTGCCGTATTCGTCCCTGGGGGCCAACAAGGCAAACTGTCGCATGCCTAGCGCATCTGTTGCGTAAGCTGCCATCTTCTCGCCCAGTACATGAGCAGCCACACTCCGCTGAAATGTGAACTTGCCGATGGTCGAGATCTCTCCCTCCGAGGCAGTTGGCGTAATGAGTGGCACTCTGTGACAGTCGCTGACGGCTCCTGCGCCAACGGCGGTCGCGCTGAGCAGGGGGCCGATGATAGCCAGGGCACCTTCCTGATTAATAAGAGCCCTGGTGACCAGCAGAGCTTCCACTGCGGAGGCCTTGGAGTCTTTCACCTTTAGCCTGACTTTTGTGTCCCAGAGAGTGTTGTGCTCCTCGACAGCCTGCTGGACACCGCGGTGCAACTCCTCCCCATAGCTGGCTAACGGGCCGGATAAAGGACAGACGACGCCGATGTTCACAGTCTGGAGAGGTTTCTGAGCCGCAGCTGTCCTGATCTTGTCCGCCTCAGAAACGAGATCACTGTTTGGAAAGAGGGTGAGGATCCGCTCCGCCGCCGCCACCGCTTCTTCTCTATGGTCAGCGGCGAGCTCCCGTTGTGCTATTTCCAATAGAATCCTCGGGCTCAAGGCATCATTTGGTAAGCCGTCATAGAGTTTAGACAGCTGCGATAATGAGAGCTCAGAGGAGATGAGGACGCGAAGACAATCCCTGGCCAGATTCCCTAAGGCGGGAACGTCTGTGTTCCTGATAACCTGGCGGAACTGATCGGCGGCGCGCCAGAAGTTCCCCTGGCGATAGTAACAGTTTCCTAGAACGTAATGGGCGTTATCCAGATAGGTGCTGTGTCCAAATTTCTTAAGAAGGGTCTGCAGGTTTTCAATGGCCTGATTATAATTTTGCAGCCAATAATAGCATTTGGCCTGCATGAGCAGTGACGCTGTGAACCGTCTGTGGCTCGGAAAATCCCGAAGTAATCCACGAAAGCCGATAAGCGCCCGGTAGTAGTCTGCATCCCGATAGCTTTCAACAGCCTTTTGAAACAGCCTTTCGGGATCCTCTCCAGAAATTATTTCCTCTCCTGCGGGAGATTTTCCCATGAGGCACAAGGCTATTAGCAAAATGGCCAATGCCAAACGGCAGGGTATCGAAAAACAAAAGCAGTTTTTTCTCATGGCTCCACAAAAAAAATCGAGGTGGAAATGCCCTGTCCCTCTTCGCATTAGAAAACGGACAGCACCTCGATAATCCTCGCGTTCATGTGGTCACCGACGTGCCTGGCCGAAGCACAAACCGAGGGCGTCACTCATTAAACGAAAACTTGCCGAAATCCTCTGGATTAATTTTCTTCAGGCGCTCTCGTAAACTTTGAGCTCTATCTTCCTCGCTGAGCCCCGTTTTTTTCCGATCAGCCTCCAAGACGTGGTTGGCCACATATATAGGCGCGTCACAGCGAAGGGCGAGGGCGATAGAATCGCTGGGGCGCGCGTCGATAGTGAGCAGAGAATTTTCCCGCTCTACGTAAATTTGGGCGTAAAAGGTCTGATCCCGCAAATCGTTGATAACCACCTTAATGACTTTGCCGTCGAACCCATCGATGATCAATTTCATAAGATCATGAGTCAAAGGGCGCTTAATGCTGAGATCGGCCAATTTCATGGCGATGGCTGCGGCTTCTGCATGACCAATCCAGATGGGCAAAACGCGTTTTCCTTCGTCTTGAGTTTCTGCAAGAACCACAACAGGGGAATTAGTTCCCATATCGATGGCTAATCCGCTGACATACATCTGTCGCATAATCATGAACTCTCTTTCTGGTCGCAGAAGTTGACGAGTCTATTTCGCTCCGAAGATGGCGGCCCAAGCCCCGGCGATAATGGCGATGATGGAGCCCAGGCCGAACTCCCATCGTGAGAAAGTTCTCTTGCTGGCGAACAATGAAAAACCAACTCGGGGCAAAAAGATCAGGGGGCTCAGGAGAAAGAGCCTTCCCCCCCCGGCCACAATTGTTGTGAGCATCCATCTCTCAGCATAAGCCAACATTCGCCAGGGGGATGATTGATCAGCTGCAAATTCCAACTTCTCCGGAGAGATGGCCTTGTGAATGTAAAAACAGATCAGTGGACTTCCCCACACGGAGATGACGTATGCGATGCCCAGCTTAACCAGGGGAACACTGGCCGCGAGGTCCTGAGCTATGGCCCTTATCTGAGGGATTCGGTTCAGCAAGAAGCCGATTAGGACCACTGAGCCGATATGAAGCGCTTGGTCTAGAAGAAAATAAGCTAGGCGATCTTTACGTCCGCCACCGACGAGGATAAGCTTGCCCTTGTCAATAGCGATGTGGGAGAGCCACAAAATGAACAGGCCACCCCATACTGCCGCCATCTTCAAGAAAGGTTTGGCCAACAATATGGCCACCAGTCCGAAGATTGTGCCGTGGAGGAAAACGCCCCAACCTTTTTCTTTCTTGACCGCGAAGACCGAGTCCGTCTGGAGAGGGAAGTCGGCGATAAGATGGGCCAGCAATAACCTCCACAAGAGGGCCATATGTGCATCTCCCAACCAAAACAGACCAGACCTGAGCCCTCGGCACAAAGCAAAATATACAAAGTCGGTAAAAATAGGTCAAGGACTTTTTCATCGCCGAGGTCTCAAAATCTCCTTGACAAGGCCAAATTTATGGACTACTGTGAGAAGAAAGAGGGATGTAGGGGGGGCTGAGGTAAAAAATGGTGGACATACCAGGCAAATCTCTCTGGCTGTGAAACTTTTTTACCTTTTCTGGCGTAAGGGCAACAGAGGACTTGTTCGAGTAAGATGTTTATTTTGGCTAGCTCACGATTTTTTCTTTTTTGGAGGTGAACACCTATGAAGGCAAAACCAGCCTATATCGTCATCACCGCGGTGGCGATCCCTTTTGCAGGTGCTCAGACACATGAGGCGAGCTGCCGAATTTATGGACAGGTCTATACCCGAGATGACCAGGTTTTCGAAGGACAGATTCGTTGGGACGATCACGAGACATTTTGGGACGATATTCTTGACGCTGCGAAATACGGCTCGACGCGTGACTTTGATGAAAGTCGTGGGGTGCAAAGGCGCATTGAAATCTTAGGCATCAAGATATCGTGGACCGAGACCGAAGAGGTGGAGAGCGACAATCGTTTTGGGATTCGCATGGGCCGATTGAGCTCCATCAAGCGCCGTAACAGGAACTCGGCAGTTCTTGAGCTCAAAGACGGAACCCGGATTCGGGTGGGCAGCTCTGGAACGGACATCGGGTTGTCCAACCGCGGCATCGTGGTCATCGATGGGAATGTGGGCCGCACGAGCATTCAATGGTCTGATTTCGAAAAGGTGGTTTTCTCTCCGGAGCCCAGTGGGAAAGTGCAGGTCCCGAGTCAGGAAGCCTGGCGTCTTTATGGCACCGTGACCACCTGGGATGGCCAGCAATTCCGTGGGTTCATCATGTGGGACAATGACGAGTGTCTCTCCTCTGATTTCCTGGATGGGGAATACGGAGGCAATGACATGGAGATACCCTTCTCCAAAATCAAGGCCATTGAGCGGAAATCCAGCAGTTCAGCCATAGTGGAGTTAACCAGTGGGAAACAGCTCCGTCTTGAGAACTCCAACGACGTAAACGACGAAAACCGAGGTATCGTGGTGAAGATCCCCCACTATGGCAGGTTAATCTTGGATTGGGACGACTTCGATCGGGCGGTATTCGAGAAGCCCCCCCAGGTAGACTTACAGGGGTATAACTATTATGATGTGGGGGAGGCTCTTTACGGCAGGGTATGGGACGATCAGGGCAGGGAGTATCAGGGGCTGATTCGCTGGGACGATGATGAAACCATGACCTACGAGTTTCTGGACGGGGAGCTGGAGGACATTTCCGTGATGATCGAGTTTGGGGATATCGAGTCCATCCAGAAACGTTCCAACAGCTCTGCGAAAGTGGGGTTGAAGAGTGGACGATCTCTGGAGCTCACCGGCACCTGCGACGTCAACGACAAGAACCGGGGCATCTTCATAGAGGAGGGCACTGGCCAGGTCATCGAGTTGGATTGGGACGAGTTCGATCGAGTGGTTTTCGGGAGGCCGTAATGCCTTTGCTCAAGGGAGCAGCTCGCCATTTCGTTACTCTAGAAAGAGAACACCACTTAGCAAATAGGCATCGCCTCAAAGAGGTTTAGTGTGTCAGAGGAGCAAGACAACTACCAGCAGCTTAAGACGTTCGCGCTTAGCCAGGGCGTCTGTCTTTTCGGTGTGGCGGATGTCACGCCCATTCAGGACAGTTTTCACATAGAACCCCAGGAGAGCATCGCCCATCTGAAATGGGGCATCTCCATGGCCGTCCGGCTTTCCGATGCCGTCTTGGAGGGCATCGAAGACCGCCCGACTCTGTTGTACAAGCACCACTACCGGGAGGCCAATGAGTTGCTGGACGCCGTGGCCTTCCGGATCGCATCGCTCATCCAGGAAATGGGGTATCGAGCAATGGCCATCGCCGCCTCACAGACCATCGACTGGAGGCGCCAGGTGGGGCATCTTTCCCACAAGAAGGTGGCAGTTCTGGCCGGATTGGGGTGGCTCGGGCGCCACAACCTGGTGGTCAATCCCAGCCATGGTGCCAGGATCCGCCTGGTGACGGTGCTCACCGATCTGCCCCTGGAGGTTGACCAGCCTGTCCAGGAGGACTGCGGTAAATGTCGGGATTGCATCCCCGTCTGCCCCGCCGGGGCGATCCATGATCGCCGGGAGGAATTCGAGCATCAGTCTTGCTTTGAGCAGCTTCAGTATTTCGCTAAAAAGGAGAACATCGGGTATTACATCTGTGGGGTCTGTCAGAAAGCGTGTCGGGAAGGTCGTGGGAAGTAGAATCGCACTCGTTGTCAAGGGTCGAGGATTGGGGGGAGAGTATTTAGGGGAGAGGGACTCCATCTCGTGTTCCGATCTCTAAAACAGTGTGACCAGATTTGATATATTTTTCCCTCAATCCTAATTCCTCTATCCGAAAATCTGAGATAGGGAGTTGGGAGGGGGAAGACGCTACTTCTCAAACAGTAAGGATTCAAGTCATGTTTTCCAACGAACCCAAACGAATCTCCTTGGCTCGTTTGCCTACTCCCATCCAGAAGCTGGAGAAGCTGATCGCCCTGTTTGGCGGGCCGGAGCTGTATATCAAAAGAGACGACCTGACGGGCATCGGGTTGTCAGGGAACAAGGTGCGCAAGCTGGAGTATCTTCTGGCCGATGCCAAAGACCAAGGCGCCGACACATTGATTACCTGCGGTGGCATCCAGTCCAATCACAGCCGGGCCACAGCCATCGCCGCCACTCAGAACGGCATGGATTCAGTTCTCGTCCTGCGAGGCAAGAGAGAGACCCCTTACGATGGCAACGTCCTTTTGGACAAGCTGGTGGGTGCTGAGATCCGGCTGGTCACCCCCGAACAGTATGCCCAGCGGATCGACCAGATCATGGAGCAGGTGGGCCAAGAGCTCAGAGACCAGGGGCGTCGACCATACGTCATCCCCGAAGGTGGGTCCAATCCCATCGGGGTCTGGGGCTATATCCGAGCAAGCGGCGAGATCAAGGACCAGCTGGAGGAGATGAACCTGAAGGTCGATGCGGTGGTCACCGCCGTGGGCTCCGGGGGGACCCAGGCTGGACTGTTAATCGGTGGGAAGCTGAGTGACTTAGGAGCTCGCGTTGTGGGATTCAACGTCTGCGATACCGCGAAGCACTTTCAAGCTCGCATCGGCCGTCTGGTGGCTGAGACTATTGAGAAATACGCCCTGCCATGCCAGATCTTCCCAGATGAGATTCTCCTGGTGGATGGATACGTCGGCCGAGGATACGCTTTAAGTCGGCCCCAGGAGCTGAAGCTCATCAAGACGGTAGCCCGCCAGGAGGGCGTCTTCCTGGATCCAGTTTACACGGGCAAAGCCCTCTTCGGCCTGGCCGATCAGATTCGCCGGGGACGTTTTAAAAAAGGGGAGAAGATTCTTTTCCTGCACACTGGAGGCATCTTCGGACTTTTCGTCCAGGAGAAGAGAGAGGGGTTATTCCCCGGAAAGGCTTGAAACTCGAAGGGGAGTAGAGCTGTTCTATCCAAGTATTTTTAAAACCTCCTGTGTTCTTTTTCCCAGGAGGTTTTCTTATGAAAATTGGGTACGCTGTACTCAATTGAGATGTTCCCCGTGACCGAGTCTAACAGCGCTGGTGTTCGCGAATTGGCGACAGTGCCATGAGCAGTTTGTCCTAAGTGCTAAGTGGCAGAGTGAGCCGAGGGTCGAGATCTTGATTTTTAGTTAAAGCTAATTGATTGATATACTAGTAGTTATCTTTGTTTTCGGCGCGCCGCCCGGATTGGCACGCAGCTTGCACCTTGAGCTTCACACATCCGGAAACTGAACGGGGGGAGATGTTGGTGCCCCTGTCACGCATCTGTGATCTGACATCTCGCTACCGCCCAGGTCTTCCCCCGTCAGTTTCATCATGCTCGTATGGTGAGGATGCGAGATCTGCCGGTGAGGGGAGGAATGCGTGATTCGAGTGCCTCAATGAGAGAGCTTGGTCTTATCAGTCTGTTGTCATTGCGAGCCCCTTCACGAAGTGAAGCATCTAGGGCAGGCTCCGGCGAAGCAATCTTCGGGAAAAAGATGGTAGGTATTCGGCATACTATGCCCTGTGCTGAGAAATGCCGGATGCGATCTGTACACATGGTAAATGTTGGGTTTCGTTTATAGGGGGGAATGGTTGTTCGCTTCTGCGTGGGATGATAGCGCCCCACAAGCATGACGTCTAAAGGTACAGCGATTGGGATAAGACTGTGAAGGTGTACTTTCATATGCCCTTGCTGCTGTATTGGCAGTATGAAGCTTGGTGAGGGCTCGGAGTCTTTTGTTAATATTGGTCTTCACATTTAAATTTCCCGAAAGTTTCAAACTTTCGGGAAGTTACACCTTCATCTGCTCTTCATCTATCAGCACTACCACTTATAAACTCCAAACTCCGCCTAAAAGAGCGGCGGAGGCTGGAGTCTAAGGTATGCCAACTGGAGCGAGAGGGAAAAATCTCCCTCGTAAGAAGCATTTAAAGATTTAAGGGAGAAAAGTCACAACGTATGCAGGGGCGATTCGCGAACCGTTCCAACAATATTACGTAGAAATTGCTTGGGAATTTTAAGGCAAAGCTGTCCCAAAGAAGACCTACCGGATCAGCAATCCCAAGATGAGCAGAATTGCGCCTATGTAGGCCTTGTGGATGTGAATGCCGAAAGGTCTGATGGTATACTTGGCCGGAATGTGGCCCACGGGGCTGTGATGTCTCCACATCCAGAAGTGTTCGTAGAGATCGGTTAGGATGAGCAGCATTCCTAGAGCTAGCAGGACCTTTGTCATGGCCAGGGCTCAGAGGTTCGGCTAAATGGCTAGGTGTGATTGTCTGTCAAGACGAAGGCCCTCCCGGATCTCAAGAGGGCCTTTTCGACCTTGTAATTCGAAATCGTCACGACATTTCATGCAATAACCACGATTCATTACTAGGGTGGAAGGGAGGGTCTCGAATCCCGAATACCTAAATCCGGACCCCTGACCCCTGGAAGGGTAGAGGTATGGGGCGGCCCCTATTCCTTCACCACCCAGACCTTCACTTTTCCTTCCACATCGTGGTGGAGCTTGAGGGGAACGGTATAGACGCCCAGAGCCTTAATGGGTTCCTCCAAGAGAATTTTCTTCTTATCGATCTCGTAGCCCTTCTCTTTCAACAGACCTGAGATGGTCTGAGCCGTGACCGAGCCGAAGACGCGGTCCTCTTCTCCCACTGCCACAGTAGCCGTGATGGAGACCGATTTCAGCTTTTTGGCTAACTGTTCGGCCAAACGACGATCCTTGTTTTCTCGCACGTCGAGCTGTTTTTTCTCCTCCTGGAAAGCCCTCAAATTGCCTGGTGTGGCCACTAAAGCCAGTTTCCGCGGAATAAGGTAATTTCGCGCAAAGCCGTCCTTTACCGTGACGATGTCTCCCCTCTGCCCGAGGCGCTCCACATTTTGCCTGAGAATGATCTTCATGAGGAAGCTCCAGAATCATCGATAAATTTCTGAGGTAAACGGTAATAATGCTAGGTGTCGAGCTCTTTTGATGGCGGTGGTCAGCTGTCGTTGATGCCGCGCACAGGTTCCCGAGATCCTTCGGGGCACGATTTTTCCTCTCTCGGTCTGAAACCTCTGAAGACGTCTCTCGTCCTTGTAGTCGATCTGGTCGATTTTGGCCTCACAAAACCGGCAGACCTTCCTCCTTCTCCCTCTGCCCAATCTCGTTGGAGTCATTCTCGTAACCTCCCTATGACACGTGTGGATCTCAAACCAAAATTTTAATCACTGGATGATTCAGGAGTTTTATCCTCTTCCTTCTTTTTCGTGTCCTTCTCCTGCTCCGCTTCCTCCGAAGGTTCCATTTCTGCTGCTGTATCGCCAACAGACTCTGCTAGCTGGGCTGGCTTCCTCTTTTCGTCAGCCTCGGCTTGGGAAGGCATCTCCTCGGTTTTTTCAACCGTGGCCTCTGTTTTTTCGTCTCCCTCAAGAGCCTCCTCGGTTTGCTCCGCTGGCAGCTCAGTTGTCTCAGCCCTCTCCTCGGGGGATTCTTCTGCTTTTTCCTTTTCGGGGACCGTTTTCTCCTCAGCCCTTTCGGCAGCCGGCTTTGGCGCGGCAGCTGCTTTTGTTGCGGGCCGTGCCTCGACCTTCTCGGCCCGAGCAGCGATCTCTTCCGGTGTATGAATGGAGACCACGGTGAGATAACGCAGGCAGGATTCATTCAGCTTGTAGTAACTTTCCAGATGAGCAGGCAGGTTCTTATCGCCTTTGAAGTACACACAGGTATAATAGCCTTGCTCCTTTTTCCGGATCTCATAAGCAAATTTCTTCATGCCCCAACGATCGACGTGGACTACCTGTCCTTTGTTGGTGGTGATCAGGTCCACCACTTTCTGAATCTCAGCATCGATGGCATCTGGTGCAGAGCCCAGAATAAAGATGGTTTCATAAAATTCCATGGCGTCGCAACCTCCCTTTGGACGTCAGACGAACGGCCCCAGCTCGTGGCTGGAGCAGGGATTGTTTTGGCGCACGCCTCATGGCGCACACCGTGCTATTCTCATTTGCGGTGACCTAGCTCTTTAACCCTCAGCGGTGGTCATCCCGTGTGAAACTTCACCGTCAGTACATCGCCGTCCTGGACGACGTAATCTTTGCCCTCAACTGCCCAGTGCCCGTGTTCGCGAGCGGCATGTTCGCTTCCGTACTTCTCCAGATCTTCGAATTTTATCACCTCTGCCTTGATGAATCCCTTTTCCATGTCGGAGTGAACCTTACCAGCTGCTGTTGGAGCTTTTTGACCACGGCTTAAGGTCCAGGCACGGACCTCGTTTTCACCAGCGATGGTGTAGAAGGTAATCAAGTCCAGCAGTCGGTAGCCCACTTTGATGACCTTCGCTAGGCTGGATTCTGTGACACTGTAGCTCAGTAGAAATTCCTTGGCCTCCTCGGGAGAGAGATCTGTCAGCTCGCTTTCCAGCTTTGAGGAGACGTTAACCACTTCACTGTGGACGGCAGCGGCGTGTTCGGCCACCGCTCGGGAGTAATCATTGCCGTCGGTGATGGCTTGCTCGTCGATGTTGGCCACATAAAGCTGGGGTTTGATGGTCAGCAGGGGGGTATCGGTGATATGCTCTAGATCACTCTGCTTGAGCGACAGGCTTTGGGCTGCTTTTCCGCCCTCCAGGGTTTCTTTAATACGCCCTAGCAATTCTCCTTCCTTTTCAGCCTCGGCTGTCCCGGCTCTGCTCAGCTTTTGCATCTTGGACAGACGGCGCTCAACCATCTCCAGGTCGGCCAACATCAGCTCCGTCTCCACCACCTCGATGTCACGAAGAGGATTGATGGTGGCATCCACGTGGGCGACGTTTTGATCTTCGAAGCAGCGCACTACATGAACGATGGCATCAACGTTTCGGATGTGGCTCAGGAACTGATTGCCCAGACCCTCCCCATGACTCGCGCCTTTGACCAATCCGGCGATGTCCACGAAATCGATGTGCGTAGGAGTCAGCTTCGGTGGTCGAAGGATTTCGCCAAGCTTCTTCAGCCGCTCGTCGGGGACGATGGCCACCCCCACGTTCTGGTCTATAGTGCAAAAGGGGTAGTTGCTGGCCGGGGCGTGTCCCCCAGTCAGAGCGTTGAACAGCGTGGACTTGCCTACATTGGGCAGGCCGATAATCCCCAACTTCATGGGAATACCGCTTGTTAGAGACCAAATGTCAAGGTCGTCGAGGAAATCCTTTTATCGAATGAAAAGGGGTGCCAGGACCAGAGAGATGACCGTCATCAGCTTGATCAGGATGTTAATGGAGGGCCCCACCGTATCCTTCAGGGGATCGCCGACGGTATCTCCCACCACAGCCGCCTTATGAGTGTCGGATCCCTTGCCGCCCAAGTTCCCCTCTTCGATGTATTTTTTGGCGTTGTCCAGAGCCCCGCCGCTGTTGGCCGTTTGAATGCCCAGCATCACCCCGGTGACGATGGCTCCCACCAAAACGCCGCTGAGGGCCACGGGCCCCAGGGTGAAGCCAACCACCACCGGAACCAGAACGGCCATCAGGCCCGGGAGCATCATGCCTCGCAAAGCCCCCGCGGTGCTGATGTCCACGCACTTGGTGGAATCGGGCATGGCTTTTCCCTCCATCAGCCCTGGGATTTCTTTGAACTGCCTGCGCACCTCTGCGATGAGCCGGAAGGCCGATTGGCCCACTGCTCTGAACAGCATGGAGGAGAAGAGGAAAGGTAGCATGCCCCCGATGAGGAGACCAGCCATCACCTTCGGCTCCGTGAGGGAGAGTCTGGCAGGCTGCACCAGGGAGGTCTTCATGTAGGCCGAGAGAAGGCCGATGGCGGCGAAAGCCGCCGAGCCAATGGCAAAGCCCTTGCCGATGGCCGCTGTGGTGTTGCCCACTGCGTCCAAGTGATCGGTGATCTTGCGAACCTCGGAGGGCAGCTTGGCCATCTCCGCGATGCCGCCAGCGTTATCGGCGATTGGACCGTATGAGTCTACGGCCACCACCATGCCTGTAGTGGCCAGCATTCCCACTGCAGCCATGGCCACCCCGTACATGCCGGCCAGATGGTGTGAGACCAGAACGGCCGCGGCCAGCACCAGAATGGGCAGGGCGGTGCTCCGCATGCCCAAGGCCAGCCCGCCAGTGACGGTGACTGCTGGTCCGGTTTCAGCGCTCTGAGCCAGGGCGCGGACGGGGCGATATTTTGCTGAGGTGAAGTACTCACTGGTCAAGCCGACAAAGATGCCGGAAATCAGCCCGGCCAAGATGGCCCAGAAGGGCCCCAGTTTGCCATGGCCGGCGAACTCGATGCCCAGACGGTTGATGATTAAGAATGAGGCCAAGGCGGTCAAAACCGCGCTGACATAAGTGCCCCCCATAAGTGCCGATTGGGGATTGGATCGACCGATAACTCTGACGAAGGCCACCCCCAGGATGGAAGCGATGACGCCTGCGCTGGCCACGTAGATGGGCAAAAAGATGAGCGTTTGGGAGATCAGGGCGGCGTTCGGTGTCGCCAAGGTGGCAAAGGTGGCCGCGATGGCCATGGAGGCGATGATGGATTCCACGTATGACTCCAGAAGATCGGAACCCAATCCAGCCACGTCTCCCACGTTGTCGCCCACATTATCTGCGATCACCGCTGGGTTGCGAGGATCGTCCTCCGGGATCCCGGCCTCCACCTTTCCCACCAGGTCAGCCCCCATGTCAGCCCCCTTGGTGTAGATTCCGCCCCCAGAACGAGCGAACAGGGCCATAAGGCTAGCGCCCATAGCGTAACCGTTAATGATCACGGCTTTATCAGGGGTGATGCCCGCTGGGGCGAAAACCGAGATGACAGCCACTAAACCCAGAAGAGCTAATCCTACCACGCTGAGTCCCATCACCGCCCCGCCGGAGACGGCCACCGCCAGCGCTTTGCTCAAACCGCTTTGAGCGGCGTTGGTAGTGCGGGCGTTGGATTGGGTGGCGATGCGCATTCCTATATACCCAGCCAGAGCGGAGACCAGGGCGCCAAAGGCAAAGCTAATCCCCGTGTTCCAACCTAAATTAGTGAAGGAGATGGCCACGGCTATGACCACCACCACCAGAAAAACGGTCTTATACTCCCGAAACAGAAAGGCCTTTGCTCCATCCTGGATGGCTCGAGAGAGGGCCTTCATTTTGTCGGTGCCCTGGTTTTTCCGCAAGGTCCAGATGGCCAGATAGAGCACGAAGATCATGGCTGCAAGCCCAGCCACCAAAGGTATCCAGAGACCTTTGGTCATACGCGCCTCCTGAGGTGTGTTTTTTTCCGTTAACGGCGCCAACAGGTCTTGGTTGTCACGCAGTGTCAGGCGTTGAATCTGTTCATGGCAACCTCTATGCCATGCTGAAAAAAACAAATGGCCGCCTCAGCCGCCAACGTGATCATCTCGGTCACCATTTTCTTCTCTTCGGGTTCAAAATCGGCCAGAACAAAAGCGACCATATCTTGATTCATTGGCAGGGGGCCGATGCCCATTCTCAGACGGGGAAATTCTTCACAGGCCAAGTAAGCAATGATCGACTCCAATCCTCGGTGGCCGCCCTCAGATCCGCTCCGTCGAAGGCGAATCTTCCCCAAGGGCAAATTCGTATCATCACAGATAACGAGCAGCTTGCTAAGCTCTATCTGATAGTATTCTAATAGTTGGCTAGCTGCCCGTCCACTCTCGTTCATATAGGTGAGGGGCTTTACCAGGGCGATACTGACTTCATCCAGGAAACCCTGCCCGATGAGATAGAGATCCTCATGAGGTTGAAAGGAGATATGCAACCGCTCGCCCAGAAGATCCAGGACTCGAAATCCCAAGTTATGTCGGGTGAAGGTGTATTTCTCTCCCGGATTGCCCAGGCCCATTGTGAGCTGCAATTTATTTCTGTTCCTCCTCTTTTTTCTCTTCTTCTTCTTGCTCCTCCTCCTTTTCCTTACGTTCCTTCTCGACCAGTTCTGGTTCCTCCACCGCTTCCTCCTCAGCAAGCACCTCTTCCTCCTCAACGGGAACCTTGATCACGGTGGGAGGAACGACAGTGGCCACTGAGCGCTGGGATTCGGTGAGGATCTTCACTTTCTCCACGGGCAGGTCTTGTATATGAATGGAATCGCCCACGTCCAATTCGGTGACATCTACCTCAATATGCTCGGGGATATCCGCGGGAAGACATTCGATCTCCACTTCGTGGAGGATGTGTTGGAGGATGCCGCCTTTGGTCCTGACTCCAAGGGGGGATCCGATGAGAACCACCGGAATCCGAACGGTGATTTTCTCCTTCATGGAGATGTGCTGAAGATCCAGGTGGAGAATATCGCCTCGCACCGGATCATGCTGAACCTCGCGGATAATGGCCTTCACGGCCTTCTTGTGCCCGGGCACTTTGATGTCGAAAATGACGCTTTCGCCAATATGTGCGTGTAAGATGGCGTGTAGGTTTTTGGCGTCTAAGGTCAAAGGGACGGACTCCTCTCCACGTCCGTATAAGACGGCTGGGATTTTCCCCTCAGCACGAAGTTTCTTTGCCGGCCCTTTTCCCCTCGACTCCCGCTTCTCTACTTCCAACGTGACTTCTGCCATCTTGAAATCCTCCTGCCTGCAAGGGATGGGCCTCTAATCGAAAAGCGAGCTCACGGATTCCTCTCGATGTATGCGATCTATAGCCTCTCCAAAGAGCTCTGCCACCGAGACGACTTCAAATTTACCGTTTAGAGCGTCTTCCCGGAGCGGGATGGTGTCGGTAACGACGACCTGGGTGAGGGAGGAGTCAGTCACATTTTTAATGGCCTCGCCGGAGAGCACAGGATGGGTGCAGTAGGCGAAAATTTCCCTGGCTCCCCTCTGGTCAAGAGCCATCGCTCCCTTGGCCAGGGTGCTGGCGGTACTGATCATGTCGTCCTGAATAACGACGTTGTGGCCAGCCACCTCGCCGACGACGTGCATCACCATGGTTTTGTCCTTTTCGAATCGGCGTTTGTCGATGAAGGCCAGGGAGGTCTTCAGTTTTTGAGCAAAATATCGAGTCATGGGGATGCTGCCAGGATCGGGGGCTACCAGGGTTAGATCTGAGAGATTGCGCCGCTGGATGTGTCTGATAAACACAGGGGCTGCGAACAGATGGTCCAGGGGAATATCGAAAAAGCCCTGAATCTGAGCGGCATGCAGGTCCATGGTTAACACTCGGTTGGCTCCAGAGACCGAGAGAAGGTCGGCCACAAGCTTAGCGGTGATGGGCACTCGAGGCTGATCTTTTCTGTCTTGGCGAGCATATCCAAAGTACGGGATGACCGCTGTAATCCTACGGGCTGAGGCACGTTTGGCCGCATCCAGCATAATCAGAAGCTCCAGCAAGTGCTCGGCGGGGGCGTGGGTGGACTGAATGATGAAGATATCCGTGCCCCGTACGTTTTCCTCGATTTTCACAGAGATCTCTCCGTCGGAAAACCGAGATACATCGGCTCGAGAGAGGGGCACCTTGAGATAGGCGCTGATTCTCTCTGCCAGTGGGCGGTTGGAATTGCCGCAGAATAGTTTCAGCTCATCCTTCATGGGATGTCTCCAATAAAGGTCCACCCAGCTCAGCACTGGGTGGAATTGTCTCGCACCTCTTCTCTCAGCGAGGGGATTTTCAACTGTAGACTGCGGCTCAGAATCTCAGCCAGTGATCTCTCTTTTTCCCCATCCCTACGTGGCTGGGGCGGGAGGATTCGAACCTCCGATGCAGGATCCAAAGTCCTGAGTCTTACCACTTGACGACGCCCCAACTCCTCACGTCTCCTTTTTGGGCTCCAGTCCCTCTTCCTCTGCTTCCTCTTCTAGAGCTTCCTCCGTTGTCTCCTCTGGGGCTTCTTCTTCGGCTTCCTCAACGGTCTCCTCTGGTTCCTTAGTCGGCGCAGCCTTATCCTGAAGAGAGGCGCTGGCTTGCCGCTCGTTTTCATAGGCGCCGAGCACGGCGTCCTCAATCATTCGTCTCATCTCATTGTTGATGGGATGAGCGATGTCTTGATAGGTGCCGTCCGGCCGTTTTCTGCTGGGCATGGAAACGAAGTAACCATTGGTACCATTGATAACTTTTAATCCGCGCACCACAAAGGCGTCGTCAAACGTCACATTGGCGAAGGCCTTCAGTTTCTCTTCGTCTCTCAGTGTGATTCTAACCTCGGTGATCTCCACTCTAGGTCCTCCTTTACAAAATGATGTGGTGAAACGCCCCTGAAAAGCATGTGCTCGCTTTTGCTCGAGAGCACCGATTTTCGATGATCAAGTTACCCCAGACCTTCACACCTCCTTACAGGCCGAACGACGAAAATTTGCCATTTGGGACGACTCATGCCCTCGGCCAACCTCTCAGCGGCCATTTTGGTTTTCACCAAACCGAACACCGCCGAGCCGCTCCCCGACATAGTCGCCCCCATGGCGCCCTTTGATAAAAGCTCAGCTTTAATATTGGCAATGGAGGGATAAACTTCCCCTACTGCCTTTTCCAAGTCGTTGTCCAAGAAACTGAGGAGCTGCTCTAAGTTTGATATTTCTTGTAAGCCTTCTAATTTAACATCTAAAGAATTTGATGTCAAGGGAATTTTGACTTGTCGATACGCCCATTCCGTGGCGATGGAGAGCTCGGGTTTGATCAAAACCATCCAAAAATCTGGAATGAGTCGCAGGGGAATCAGCTGCTCTCCTCGTCCTCTTGCCAGGGCTGTTCCGCCTTGTATGAAGAAGGGCACATCCGATCCCAATTTTGCCGACAGGGACAAGATCCTCTTGGTGGGAAGTTTCAACTTCCACAAGCTATTGAGTCCCAACAATGTAGTCGCAGCGTTGCTGCTGCCACCTCCGAGTCCTGCGCCGGGCGGAATTCTCTTGTTGATCTCAATGCGGCAACCTCGCCGAACCTCGCACTCCTCTTGGAGCAATTGAGCAGCCTTATAGGCCAGGTTCTCTGGACCTGATGGCACGTCCTGATGGTCGCACTGAAGCAGGATCTTCCCGTCCTGGACAGGCGATATAGTTACTGTATCCCGAAGATCGATGGTCTGCAGAACTGTCTCGATGTCGTGGAACCCATCGGACCGTTTACGCAGAATGCGCAGCCCGAAATTTACCTTTGCATAGGATATGAAAGAAGAAGTTTCCACGGGGGGCCTTGCGGTGGCTTCGAGAAAGAGAGCTTTTCGTAATGTGGGGGCTCAGGCCTGGTATGGGGCCCAGAGGTAGGGTCTCTCGAAAAAGCCCGGTGGACATGTCAGGTCCTGAACGCGCTTGATGACCTTTGCGGGATTGCCCACCACAACGGCATCGTTGGGAACGTCCTCCACCACTACGGATCCGGCTCCAACCAGGGCGTTTCTGCCAATGATCACGCCAGGTAGGATTGTCACGTTGGCTCCGATACGGGCTAGATCTTCCACCACCGCGCCCCCCAAGCACTGCTTGTAGTGTGGGCAATTCATGGGATGGGGGTCATCGGTAAAGACGGCATTAGGGCCTATGAAAACGTTGTCTCCCAACGTGACCATTTCTAAAAAGCAACCGCTATGAACACGCACGTTATTGCCGATTTTGTTGTCGAACTCAAGGATGGCGTTGGTGCCGATGCTGACTCCATCTCCCAGCACATTTTTTTCCCGAATAGAAGTTCCCTGGCCGGTTTGGAAATCCTTGCCAATCTGGTTGCCGGCATAAATGGTGGTGAAAGGGCGAACCACAGCTCCTTCGCCGATGACCACCGGCAGCTCGCCAGCTTTTTTACCCCGAGGAGGTTGACCGATAATGGATGGCCCATAGATGACGGAACCCCGCCCGATCTTCACGTTAGGAAAGATGCGGCAGCCCTCATCGATTTGCACTTCGGGGAATTCTTCGTGTATTCTCACTCTATTCTCTCCACGTGTCCGTTGTTTTCCAGCGATTTCTGAGTGGCCTCCAGAGCTTGGACTACCCGTAAGCCGCTATACCCATCTGTTCTCGGCTTTTTCCCGTTCCTGATGCAGTCGAAGAAATGGGCCACTTCTACACCCAAAGGCTCGTAACTATCTAACTTGGGGGAGACGATGTCACCAGCTCGATAGCTCAGTTGAAATTCCCCAAAGGAATACGGTTCTTTGTAATCCACTCCCTTGTCGTAAATTTTGACCTTTTCCATGACCTCGGTGTCGTCGTATACCAGCATCTTCTCACTACCGATAACCGCTGTCCGGCGCAACTTGCTGGGTGCCAACCAACTCACCTCAACGTGAGCGACGCAACCCGATGGGAACTCCATGTTGATGAAAGCCACATCCGGAATGCCGCGTTGGACATAATCCTTGCCCAGGGCGGATATTCTTAGTGGGGCTGCTTTGAGCCAGTAAAAGAGGATGGCGAAGTCATGGGAAGCTAAATCCCATATTACACTGACATCCTTTCGGTGCAGACCCAGGTTTACCCGTGAGGAGCTGATGAAGTAGATTTCGCCCAACGCCCCTTGAGAAATGAGCTCTCCGATCTTCACAACTGGAGGGCTATATTCAAAGGTGTGGCCTACCATGAGGGTTAATCCTTCCTTCTCTGCCAGCTGGATGAGCTCAAGAGCCTCGGCAGTACTAGCGGTAAAGGGTTTTTCCACAAAAACGTGCTTGCCCGCCTTGAGAGCATCTCGAGTGAGATTGAAATGGGTATTCACAGGGGTTGCGATGGCCACGGCGTCGACCTCGTTTGAACCCATGAGATCCTCATAATGTGATGTGACCTTCAGGGAAGGGTACCGCCCCTGAATGCGATCCAATTTGGACTTGTCCAGATCGCAAGCGATAACTTGCTGGCACGTTTTGTTGTTCAGAAAGTTTCTGATCAGATTAGGCCCCCAGTACCCACATCCCACGACGCCCACGGCGATCTTTTCCTTTGTTTTGTACATATCACCCTCACAGTGCGCCTTTCCCCGAGAGTGCTACGGGGATGGTTTTTAATAAGAGTTGAAGGTCGAAAAGCAGAGACCAATGCTCGACGTAGTACAAATCCAGCATCACCATGTCGTCGAAGCCCACCGCACTCCGAGCGCTGACCTGCCATAAGCCGGTGATGCCCGGTTTCACCTGGAGGCGCTTGGTATGCCAGTCCTTATACAGCTTCACCTCATAAGGCAGTGGTGGACGAGGTCCCACCAAGCTCATCTCTCCTCGGATGACGTTGATGAGTTGGGGAAGCTCGTCCAGACTCAGCCTGCGTAGAAATTTTCCCACTCTGGTGATGCGAGGGTCGTTGGCCAGCTTAAACAACTTCTCTCCCTGTTTGTTTTCCCCCGCCGTTTGGCTATTTGAGATGAAATCTTTTAGATATTTACGGTGGACGGCGTCACCCGGGTCACTGACCATAGTGCGTAGCTTATAAATGGTAAAAGGATGCCCATTTTTACCGAGCCTGGTCTGCTTAAAGAAAACCGGTCCCGGCGAACTTACCTTAATCACTATACCTGTGAGGACTAAAACCGGTAAGGCTGTGAGCAATCCCAGGCTGGACAGGATTAAGTCCATAACACGCTTGATGAATTGGCCCACCTCCAAAAACCTGTTAGGTTGAATGGTAACAGCTGGAATGCCGTTGATCTTATCTACGGAGGAGTACTGACTCACCACATTTAGAAGTTCGGAGGTTAAGGTCAGCGGAAGTTGGGTGGCTTTGCATTTATCGATGAGAGTCAGCAACTCTGCATAGCTCAGCGAGGGGATACCTAGGAAGATCTCCCCCACGTCGTACTTTTGAACTACCTCTGTGATGTCCGAGGTTGTGCCCAAAACAGCCAAATTACCCACTTTGGCGCCAGGCAGGGCCAATTTGTCGTCGACGAAACCGACGATGTCCAGACCAAGAGAGGGGCATTCTGTGATATATCTTGCCAGATGGCAGCCCCGTTGTCCCGCCCCAACGATGAGAGCTCTTCTGCCAGCCCCTTTCTTTCCAAGCAGTCCACAAACAAGCTTGCTGAATAGGAAACCGCGCCACAAGAAGAGAAATACCAAACTGGTGAGAAAGCTGAAACCCACGAAGAGTCGGCTTTGAAGGTGCGAATCGGCCTTGAGCAGAAAGGTCAAGACCAATAGAAGGATGGTACCTGCCACCACTGCTTTAAACAATCGGAAAAGCTGGTCCAGGACCGGAAAAAAGTTTCTTTCCCGATACAGCCCCAAGATTGCAAAGAGGACCAGCCATCCCGCTGAGATAGCCAGCAAGAAGAACACGTTCTGGCCGCGCAAGCCAGCAGCTTCCCCAAAAAGTCCAGAGCCGAAGCGCAACCACTGTGCGAAGAGAAAGGAAGACAAGATGGCGACGAAATCGGCTACTGCCAGCAAGGTCACCATGGTGTTTCGCTTCTCATAATGTTCCCTGTTCACCGCAGCCATACAAGCTCACCGATTTTCCAAAGTTCGGAAAATGCTGGTCAGAGATTCTTCATTGTTTATTTACACGAACTTCTTGATCCCTTGAATCACATGCTGAATTTGCTCTTCGCTTAATTCGGCAAACATAGGCAGAGATAGAACCTGAGCAGCACACTGCTCGGCGACGGGGAATGCGCCTGGCTGAAATCCCAAGTGAGCATATGCCTCTTGAAGATGGAGTGCGATGGGGTAATGAAACCCCACAGCTACCCCATGGGCCTGCAGGTGTTCTGCCAGCGCGTCACGATCTTTCAGTCGGATAATATATAGATGAAAAACGTGTTTCGCAAATTTTTTTTCGATAGGGGTGATAATATCTACATCCTGGAGTAACTCACTATAACGCTGAGCGTTGTTGCGCCGCCGGCGTGTCCAATCCTCCAAATGCCTGAGTTTTACGGTGAGAACAGCGGCCTGAATGCCATCTAATCGGTAGTTGAAGCCCTCACGAGTGTGTTTGTTTTTCTCCGCCTGGCCATGATTACATAGAATTCGGATCTTATCAGCCAACTGGGAGTCATTGGTCAGCACCATACCCCCATCTCCGTAAGCGCCCAGGTTTTTCCCTGGGTAAAAACTTATACAGCCCACCCTGCCGAGGGCTCCCACCTTCCTCCCCTTATACTCCGCCCCATGAGCCTGGCAGGCATCCTCGATGACGGTGAGGCCGTGGCGGCTTGCGATCTCCAGGATGGGGTCCATGTCCGCTGGTTGACCATAAAGATGGACCGGCATGATGGCCTTTGTCCTGGGAGTAATAGCCCCCTCTATCTTGGAGACGTCGATGTTGTAACTTTCTAGGTCCACGTCCACAAAGACCGGGCTGGCACCGGATAAGGTGATGGCTTCGGTTGTAGCGATAAATGTGTTGGGAACGGTGATCACTTCATCGCCGGGTCCGATGTCGCAGGCCACAAGGCTGACGTGAAGGGCAGCGGTCCCGGAGCTGACTCCAATGGCGTGTTTTGCCTCACAAAAAGCGGCAAATTTGTCTTCAAATACCTTTAGGTGGGGCCCACCTACGAAACTGCACTTGTCGATGACCTCCTGAATGGCGAGGTTGATCTCATCGCGAATCTGTGGAAGCTGGGCCTTCAGGTCTACGAAGGGTACGTTCATTGAAGATCCTTTCTAGTGTTGTAGTCTTTACCCGTGCAGATAAAAATCAAGTTGCGATCGTGTGCAACGGTAAAAATATGCTTCGGTGTGGATGAAAAAACTTACTTCGTCAATATGTTTTGGATCTTTACAAACGCTGATAAAACAGCATTTTCCTCCCTGCTGTAGCAAGATTTCAAAATCTCCGAGTAAAACAGACGACATCATGTGCTGCTTTCACGGTCATAAATTGGTAGATCAGCTTCTTCCAACTCTCGGTGAATGCACCGTATAGGCACCCAAAGCTTTCTTAAACACTGTGATCATATTTGATATGTTTATATCCATTGTATAAAACTGTTCATACCTCCTCCTTCCGGTTAACCCCATTTTCCTTCGGAGCTCTGGATGTTCTATGAGCCTCTTTAATGCTCTGGCAAGTTCTTCCACATTTTCTTTTTCCACCAAGATTCCCGTTTCACCATGAATGACCGTTTCAGGGATGGCTGCATGCCAGGTGGAGATAACCGGGCATCCCGCAGCCATTGCTTCGATAATGCTGTGTGGATGAGCTTCAACTGGATAGAAGGTAGGCAATACAAATATATCTGTTTCTTTTAATAATTCTTCCTTCGTTTTGCCCGCCACAATTCCAGCGAAACGAACGACTTCTCTCAATGAGCTTTGATTGATAAAGCCCTCAACCTTTTTTTTAACTTCCAGACCACTCGATGTCCAAGCTCCTGCGATTGTTAATTGAAAAGGTTGAGTATGATCAAAGATGTTTTTTATAGCTTCTAATAAAATCAACACCCCTTTTGTAGGATCAATATTGCTCATATAAGTTAATTGTACTGGATTATTGTGATCAAAGGATTTTATAACCTTTCCTCCGGGATAAGGATCAAATGCTGTGCCGTTTGGAATAACATCGACTCTGTCCACTGGAAACCAAGGTTCTACCATTGGTCGTAAGCACTCCCCTAGGACAATCGCTCGGTTCGTCCTTTTGAGAAAAAAATCGATAAAGCGCCTATAAATCCACTTGCTATGATAATAAAAGTTCTTAAAATAACTTGTGCGGAAATGGCTAATAATAATAGAGTTGCCCAGGAGTTTTGTCAGAATAATAAACAGACCCTCTCTCAAACATGACCCTGTATTTGTACCTGGAAGGACGTAGATGGCATCGGGTTTTTTGAAAATACAAGTAAAGGCAAGTTGCAGCAAATTTTTTAAAGCCAGTGATATATTTATTAAATCAAATTTTCCTAGATTTTTAAAATCTCTGTGATCTGAAGTATCTAAATGGAGGAGATCAAATTCCTCCTTTATACGTGAGTTCAATAAATTCTGTATCGCAATTGTGCAGCCGTGGTAGGGAGGAGGTATAGAACCGATAATCATTATTTTAGGCTTACGCTTTGCCGAGGATTCTTTTAACATCGATCATACTCTTGATATGAAAATCGTTTTAGAAGAAAACCAACTCTTCAATAATTTAATATTCGAATACAATACAAACCAAATACGCGAAACAGTGTTCACTGCACGCTGGCATTTCTCGCTTTTTCCATGGACCTTTTCACAATCAGTGCAGCCAGTATGAGCAGATATGCCCCGCTCACGTGGGTGTAGTCAAATACATGTGATACAAAAGACCAAGAAAATAGAGCGACTGTAAATCCACAAAGTGATAAGCCAAGACTCTTCAAAATTTCGTCGTCAGAATTTCTGAATTTCCAGCCCAACCTAAATAAAGACAGCCACATAAATAAGTATAGAGCAAATCCTAAATACCCTGTTTCGATGAGATATTGCAGCATGTCATTGTGTAGTTCATTATACTCACCAAAGGCCGTTTTTAGATAAACTGGTGTTGTTCCAAAGCCCTCGCCCAAAAGAGATTGCTGAAGCTCCCGAGCAACCTGCCACAGTTCCAGCCTTCCCTTAAATCGCACCAAATGCAGCGCTGAGCCAATATCCCCCTGGAATAGATGCGTAAAAAATTGACTTGGCCCGTATGTGGATTTGAACATGCTTTCTTGAAACCCTGTCGTATAGAAAAGAACATATATTCCCAGGATAACAAGTCCTAATGACAATATTCCCTTAGCAACCATGGAGAGAGAAATCTTTTTAATTGATAGCAGAACAACTGAAAGACCACCTAACACCAGAGCGAGTATGGCCGCCCGTTGCACTATAAACAAGAGGATGATGAAGCTATGAATCATAATGAAAATAGGTAGTTTTTTTGTTTTATTTACCAACCACAAACTCAATGCAAGAAGAGCCACAAAGACTATGTAGAACTTTGAAGGGTGTCGTCCTGAATAGCCTTCAAAATAAAGCGTTGAAGTTCCTGGCCAAAGAGTTTGCGCAAAAGGAGCTGCAATAGTTGAAACTATTAAAAAGATTATAGCTCCAATTATGAGCATTTTAACACATCGTTCGGAGGAAATACGATTGTCCAACATCAGAGATAGCGCTAAAAATGCTGCCATAAGAAACTTTGGATAGTACCTCATAGAATCCATGGGCGAGATAGCCCAAATAATGGTTATTCCTAGATAGCCTATCCATGGGAATATGCCGAGCAGCAACCTCCTCCCCTCCCAGGTCTTAGCGACGGCATGCATATTTTTTACCAAAAACAAACTATACAACAAGTAAATAACAGCTAAGAAGGTCGTTCTTGCCCAATTTAAAGTGACTAACCCTCCTAGGCGGTCCAAGGCTCCAGGAAAAGTTAATGCGCCGAGAACAAGATAATAATATAGCACATACTCAGTACGAGATATCAAGATCGCCAATACGATGGAACAGAATAGGACCATAACGAGCACTGAGTAATAGCCCCATCCGGCTATTAAGCCTACGACACATGAGAAAAGTGCTATAAACAGAACGGGAATAATGTTGGGAGATTTTAAATATGCTATTGAGTTACGGTAGTTTGTCACTTCTTTTGTCCAGCTTGGCGGTTTTCAAATTTCGGCGATGCGATAGATATATGCAACGTGTAAAGTTAAAAACCTCTGAACTGAGGGAGTTTGAAATGAAATCACATAAGTATTGACCAATGGTAGAGTAGAATCTGTGCATCTATGGTTATACGTGAACTCAGGTACTTTAAGCTAAACGAAAAGGGTTCCTGGCAGAGATATCGTGAAGCTATAGCGACGGCTCCTTATACCTGCTTTAAGGGCTCTCAAGATCGCTGGTGAAACTCAACTCCCCACCGTCCAGGATGCCAATTCGTATGTGGCGGGTTTGGTCATTTTTCCCGATTATATTCCTTTCTCGGCGACCACGGACAAAAAAGGTTCCGACTAAGAAGAACAACTAGGGGATAAAGTACCCCACCATGGAGCAAAGGAGGCCGCCATTGGAGTTCGATATAATTTAGATTTTTTCCCCAATGCAGTAAATTGAAGGTCTTAAACTTGGCAGTAGAATATGCGAAATATATATGCCATATAAACCCATGGTTATTGGAGTAAAAAGACCGTGTTTACAATTACGATACCTATTAAGAGCACGCGTCTTCGAATGTTCTAGAGACATTATTGTCTGAATATGTTTAAAGCCAGAGAGCTCGAGGAGCCTGCGGTACTCCTTCCGGTTGTATTCTCGATAGTGTGAATAATACTTATCTGCAATCCAAAGATCAAACGGTATATAAGGATGTTTACCGAAAAACAATTTAACTTTCTTAACTAGAGATACTGAATTTGGGCCACCGAGAATGAGTTTACCATTGTGTTTTAGAACTCGCCCAATTTCTCTGAGTAACCTTAATGGATGCCCTGGCAGATGCTCGATAACCGCGAAGATAGTAACAACATCAAAAAAATCTGATTTGAATGGTAACTTTGCGTTAAGCCAAAAGTCTTGAGTAATAACAGAAATCTTCGCTTCACCCATGAGTTTCAAGCCCCTATCACTTGGCCCCATCCTGTTCTCTTCCGTGTATTCTTCGAATCTGTCTACTAGGTGAAGTTTAAGATCTTGGTTTACTAGTCTTTGAATACAGAGGAGATTTACACCCATCCCTCCTCCTACATCGAGTATCCGCGTTCCATCTTCAAGATTTTTAAGGATTAATTGTATTTCAAACAAGTATTTTCCATAGTTCTCAAATAAGATTTTGTTTTTTGCTGGTAGCCCAAAAGCTTCAGCTACTTCAAGTAGCCTGGCTGCAATATTATTGGCTGTAAATTTAAACTTATTCATTTTGTTTATTTGATTCTTCAAATATATATTCTCAAAACATTACGTGAAACGAATTGCTACTTTTATATCTAAATCTTGCCGAAGGATGTTAACCTCCCTTTTCCCAATTAAAGGGACTTTGTTGTTTTCACAAACAATGACTTCCGATGTTGCGGTATCCTAGTAAAGATAGATAGTTGACTACAGTCTGGCAAGAAATCTCAGAGACCAAACGGAAAATTCATAGAAGAAATGCCGAAATACTTGATAAAGACTCCTTTTGCCCATCCTCTAAGATCATCAGGATCGTCTACTCAAACTCAGCCTTTCGTACCATGGTACAGAAGCTTGGACACTTAGCTGCCGGACCGCAGTTTCGATTCATTTTGGTTCTACCACAGACTGGAACTCAACGGCCTCAATTCCATCTTGTGGGGAGCTTCAGGATTTAATTCTGTGAACGACGAATAGTATGCAACTAATCGTAATTAACTTACGGACCGGATTGTGAGGAATCCGCATCCGAACGGTGATTTTCCCCTCATGAAGAAAATAAAACACCTCTTCGCAAGCCAACTGCTTCAAGGTCATAATTGCTAACTAGGAATTATAACTCATTAAAATCGATAAAGACACGCCTCGATTTCTTCATAGCAGGTGTTGTGGATTTACTCCAATGCAGGATGTCTAGGTGCCAAAGCATACCTATATCTCATCAGTAATGGCCAAGTAATCAGTGTAGTTAAAATCTTATATCGTAATTTCAACTGAGAGTGCCATTCTGTATCTGGAAGAATCTGAATTTTCCCTTGATGAAAACGTGTCGGATTTCCGGAAAAAGCGTGAGCATGCGCTAGATCAACATGGTTTTTAGAAATGAAGGGGAGGTCCGAAGGACTCTCGCCGACAAATCTAACGATGTTTTCTATAATAACCTTAGGTTGGGTAACAAAATCCTGGTAGTGAACTTGCATGTATTTAGCGCTTTGGTCGGAATTATTCCACAAAAGTTCAATAATTACATTCCAAGCTAACCATGATAAGGAGCTTTTTAAAGGACTTAATGTGGGCATGAATATCCCAGTGCCAGGATCGAACTTTTTTCGCTGCCACGAATAGGTAATCGCTCGGGGATCCCGGATGAGGTGAATAACATATAGGTCGATGACAGATAACATTTTAAGTAGATACGCATGTGAGGGAAATTTTGAAGAGTCGATGATAATCTTGCTACCGGTTATAGATTGAACTGCTTGATACAGCCGCTGAAATTCATTGGGGTATTTTCCCAATCGGGCAGATAGAAATCGCTTTCCCCGGGGCAACAAACCTAGCAGAGTGTGACGCGTACGAATCTTCTCCCTAAAGGCTTGCATCTTCTGGGCGTCAATTCGATCCAAGGCGCCAAATGCTTCACATAACACCTCTTTCCACATTTTGCATTCTCTAAATGGCACACCGCATGCACAAACTCTGTTTTCTATTAAGCCTCGATCCCATATATAGTTCATCTCACCTACTGAGAAGAAGCCATCAATTTCGCCTAGGATTTTGTCTAGAATTGTACTTCCACTTCGACCCAAGCCAGCAATATATAAAACCTTGATTTTTTTGCTCATTTCCACTCCTGGATCAAAGTTGTTTAAAGGCTAGCATGATTGCAGTCGATGTAGTTGAGGTCCAAACACCATCATCAGGTGTTTGTTTCACCCCAGCACTTCTTGTATTTTCCATGACCCTTTTTACGACAAGCGCCGCCAATATAAACATGTAAGCTCCACTCATGTGAGAATAATCAAACACGTGTTCCACGAAAGACCAAGAAAACAGAGCTACTGTATACCCACACAGTGCTAAACAAAGGATTCTTAAAATTTTATCGTCTGAATGCCTGAATTTCCAGCCTAAGCTAAATATAGATATCCACATAAATAAGTAGAGCACAAATCCTATATACCCTGTTTCAATGCGATATTGAAGGACGTCATTGTGCAGTTCAAAGTATTGACCTGAAATCCTTTTTATATAAACTGGCGTAGTTCCAAAACCCTTACCCAGAAAAGATTCTTGTAACTCCTTGGCAACTTCCCACTGCTCAAATCGACCCTTAAAATCGATTGAATGTACCGCTGAGCTTACATCGCCTTTGAGCATATACCCAAAGAATTGATTCGGACCGTAGTGAGGTTTGAACATGCTTTCTTGGAAGCTCGGTGTGTAGAAAAGTACATATATCCCTAGGATGATGAGACCCAAAGAAAGCATGCCCTTAGTTATCAAGGAGAAAGGCGCTTTTCTGATTGTTAATAAAAAGACCGTAAGTCCACCGAGAACGAGGGCGAGAATAGCTCCCCTTTGTAATATCCAAATGAGCATGATGAAACTGTAAATTAACATAAATATTGAAAGTTTTTTTCTTTTGTTCACTAGCCACATGCTTAATGCCAGAATAGCGATAAAAAGAACATAAAACTTAGATGCATGCCGTCCTGAATATCCTCTGAAGTAATCCGGTGGATTGCCTGGCCAGAGAGCTTTCGCAAAAGGAATTGCAATAGTCGAAACCACCAAGAAAATTATGGCTCCAATTATGAGCATCTTGAAACACTTTGTAGATGGAATACGCCTGTCCAGCAGCAGAGATAGTGCTAAAAATGCCGCCATGAGTAATTTTGGATAGTACCTCATTGAATCAACCGGTGAGATGGCCCATAAAATGGTTATTCCTAAATAGCCTATCCATGGAAATATGGCCAAAAGGAATCTTTTGGATTCTCGAGATTTGACGACCTCGCGTATATTTTGAGCGAAAACCAAGCTATATAGTAAATAAAGGATCGCCAAAAAAGCCGTCCTCACCCAATTTAAAGTGACTAAACCTCCTATGCGGTCCAAAGCTCCAGGAAAAGTTAATGCCCCCAGAACGAGATAATAGTACAACAGGTACTCAGCCCGAAACATGAAGATAGCAAATACGATTGAACAAAATAGGAGAATAACAAGTATTGAATAGTAGCCCAATCCAGTTATCAAGCCTATTGCACAAGTGAAGAGCATTATTAATAGGATTAGAGTAACTTTAGAGGATTTTATATTATCTATTGGAGTACGATAACTAATCACTGTCTCCACTCTATGGCAGCGGTTATGACAATTATCTACTATGCTGCAAATATTTAGCAATTTCCTGACACATAAGAGATCGCGTCATGAAATCCTGTTATCATTTTTTCAAGAGAACAGTCTTTGACCGCTGTCTCAAAAGCGGCTTTAGACATACTGATATGTACTGCCTCATCCCCCAACAGTTTTTTTATTGATGTCGAAATAGACTCGACAGATGGATCGCATAGAAGTCCATTTTTTCCGTGCTTTAAATATTCAATCTCCGGGCCATGAAAGGGGCCTTGCGGCGTTGCTGGGCAAGTAATCACTGGTGTCGCAAAACAAAAAGCATGAACGATAGATAAGCCGATATGACCTGGATTTATAAAGAGATCTGACGCATACAGATATTTACCAGTCACCTTGCTATCAAAAATTGCTCCGTGGTAATATAACGACGGAAGTTTATGACAATGCTCTTTAATAACTTCGACTTCAGGACCTGTTCCAATGACATGCAAGGCTATATCAAACTTCGACTGCAATTTTTCAAACACAGATAGCAGAAGGTCAATTCTTTTTCCCTTTACAAGGCGTCCTATGAATATGAGATGATACCGTTCCTTAAACTGTAATTGGCTCCGAATTTTTTCTCTGCCTATCTTTAGAAATCTATGATATAAGGGAATCAATTCAGAGGTGTCCATCGTATTTTGTGCCACGAATAATTTGGCATCATCGCCCAAGAACTTTGAAACTAACTGTTTCCGAAAATAAGAGTAAAGTATCACGCCGTCTAATTTTTTGTAGCACATGAGCAGTATCTTGGTTTTGATTGAGAAGGCAGGGTTTATGAATTCTTTGTTGCTGAATCCATGTGTCCAGGCAACGAATTTGTATCTAAAGAGCGATTTCAAAAAAAACAGAGCCCAAAAGGACAGGTAGCCTAAGGAAAATTCGGAAATCACAATTTCAGGTTTTTTTTTGAGCAAAGGATTCAGCACGTTTTGAATTACAAGGTTTTCCTTTTTAGGAAAATAAATTCTGTTCATACAAAAATTTGGATAATCCATCATTTTATAATTTGATGCCAGGTTAGATCGGAACTTCTCTTTACTGTGGCAGACGATAACACCGTATTTCTTAAATAGCTTCCGGAATATCGGAACGCGATAATGCGGGACAATTCGCTGATAAAGGAGAATATTCATACACTTTAGCAGGTTCTGAAAACAGGTTCTTACATAGAATATTGCTCTTTCACAATGATGTTTTCTTCAATACTATGGTATATCCATCTGGCTGCCAGTATTTCTTGGCGCCAAGAGCGTACAAGATGTCAGATAATACTGTAAAAGCAAATCTCACTTTTGCCTTGCACATTAAAACTGACCTTGGAATAAGCGGTCGGTACAGTCTGGCATACCGAAAGAAGAATTCAATTACTTCGTAGTTGCTCGAAATTTTTTGAAATGTATGCTGATGGCTATCGATACCAGTGAGATGAGTAATCAAAATGTTTGGTGGATACGCTCGTTGGTGTGTAAAATCATCATAAAAATGGTCCGACAACAGGGGAGATTGAAAAATAAGTGTTCCTCCAAATTTCAACACGCGGTCTAACTCAATGAGCAGCTTGTATGCTGCAGCAGGTTGAAAATGCTCAATAAGATGTGCACAAAAAATTGCGTCGTATGCTGTATCTCTGAAGGGGAGTCGAAGTGCATCGGCTTGAACTACTTTCCCCCCTTTGTCCATGGCAATCCGTAAATGCTCCATGTTTAGATCGATACCGATGACCTTTTGATCAAAGGGTGTCATGGAATTTTGTTTGCTAATCTCAATAAATGTACCGGCTCCGCATGGAACATCAAGGATTACTCTGCGTTCTCTCAAGAATCGATGATAGATTTTGGAGTAGTCCTGCCGCGATAAAAAGAATTTTCGATATATATCGACGTATTTCATGGTTAGTCAACAGAGAAGCTGCACAGATGATTCTCTTGCAGTGTTCATTTGACAAAGTTACGGTTTCTTCTGGGGCTCTGCGCAGAGCATTTCCATCATCTGCAACGATAAGCAAAACTAGACTCAAGGTATGTAACCGAATAAGATGTGAGTAAGTCACGCGTTGTTTACAGATCTTCGGGATAAAAGTATTCCAGCAACTTCTCCAGTGGAGTCATGTTCCCGATGGATTTATGAGGCTTGACTGTGTTATAGTAGTTCACGAAGCGTTTGAGTTCCGTCTGGCGATGAGCTGAAGAGTTGAACTTGGTCTTCTGGTGCCACATGTGCATGATCGTCTTCAGCACTCGTTCGGCTTTGCCATTGGTCTTGGGATTGCGCACCTTGGTGAAGCGCTGCTCAATGTGATGGTCTTGGCACAACAGCATAAAGGCATGATGCTCAGGATCGCCCTTGTACTCCTTGCCATTGTCGGTGTAATACTGCTCGATGGTGTAGGGACATTCATCCAGGACCTGCTCTAAGAACTGCTTGGCGGCGTATTGGGTCTTATTGGGCAGGATGGCAGCATACAGCTCCCGGGAGAAATCGTCAAGGGCCACGAACAGATACTCGTGGCGATCTAAGGACGATTGACCCTGGATCACCGGCAGCCGTTTGGTATCGCCATGCAGCATCTGGCCAGGATAGTCCTTGTTATAGCGCTTGGCCTGACGCTTGCGCTGTTCTTCTAAAGCCCGCTCGATCTTGGCCAGACGCTTGAGACCATGCTTCACACAGCGATACCGCTTATTGGTGCTGTTGTGAATCGAGAAGTCCCGATCCCGACCACGCTGAATGATCTTATAGATCGTCGGCCGACTGACATGGTACTCCCGGGCCAGATCGGTGAGCCGACAACTCTCTTGATAGTACCGTCGATAGATCTCTTTTCGCTGGAGCGGGGTCAACCGCGTCCTCTTGTGAATGACCATCTGGGATCTCCTTTTCTGAAAAACCACCTTCTGTTAAATCTAGTATAGGAAATCCCAAAACTGTAAACAACGCTAATATAAATCACAAATAAGAACTTTAAGAATGCCTGTGATAACAAACCAGCGTGGACTGTTAGATGGCTTCAAAATAACGCTAGAGAAATCTGGCCTGTGAACGGGAGGACATACGGATCACCTTTTCTTGTAAAGAGTCCCAAAGTTTAGGTCCGCCCAAGTTCGAGCCACCCAGTTCGGTATAAGATGAAATTAATTTACTGTTTAACCTCGATGGTGAAAACACCCTCAGAAATGGAAATGACTTTAGAGGTAAATGTCTGGATATAGGGATTTGATATGTGAAACAATGCATGAGCAGGCCAATTTGTTCAAACAACAATCTTCTTGCATAAGTAGAATATTTGAGAATTATTATATGCATACAACCACTCTTTTTGAATATCAAAATATCGTGTTATATTCCGCCTTATTCTTCGCTTTGAGAAACCCCTCTTACCTGGTTCCCAATAATGTCCGCCGGTAACAACATGAGATTTCCAAAACAAAGGCAACCTCTTGATGATGTTTAGCTGTCGTTCACCATACTTGCTTAGGTAAAGATGGACCTTAAACGTAAGGCCCGCGTATGGTAAAGACATAATTAAATAGCTACGCGTAATTGCTGCAATATTTTGTAAAGCATTGCCAAAGTCACTAAACTTCAAATGTTCCAGGACTTCATAGCATAAAACAAGATCAAACTGTTGTTTCACTTTTCGCCGTAATTCTGTAACAGAACAGACGATATCAGGATTTAATTTGGGATTATAATCTATCGTGACAGGATAAAAGCCAAAATTTCTCAATAACGATGACGTCACCACATTTCCTATGCCGATCTCTGCGATCGTGTTAATGGGCTCAGCTCTAGCCAATTCCAAGACCGACATCAGTTGTTCACGATAGGTTAAAAATCGGCTAATTCCCAAGTAGGCGTCAGTAAAATATATGCCGGAATCCACTCGGGGCTTGTAAATATGTTTTCTCATGCTGATCGTCGCTAAGAGCCAGGCTATTTTTTAATACAATATTGGGGATTGTTCAAATAACCATGCTTAGGCTGGGAAATCAAACGTGTCAAATTCTCACAGGAGCGGCTGAAGTTTACGTTTTCTCCTCCATACTTTTGGAATAATCCTGTTATTTCAGTGCTCTGTGGCGGTTAAAATTTCCTTGAGAATTACGTCGATGATCCTCTTATTGCTCTGAGGTGACGGAAGACATACCTCTCTCTTTCGCGGAACGATGTGTTGAACATCTGCAACCGATTGGAGGAAATGCAATTTGCCTTGCTCGACCAGAGTCTGATCAAGAATTCCTCGCTTACCGCTGAACACGCTGAAGACAGGCAGTCCCAGAAGAGCAGCCTCCCGGTTCATGGTGCCCCCGCCGCTGATAACAAGATCTGAGTGCCACAGCAAGTTAAGCCCGTCAACGGGTTTTTCAGGAATCACCAAGCCCTGGTGAGAGGGATAGGAACGCAAAAGGTCTATTCTTTGGTCCTCGGTCCGGGGCAGCACCACAGCCACAGCTGCTTTTTGAGCCAGGATATGTTGCAGGGCTGCCTCAAAGAGCAACTCGCTGCGAGGATTATGATAATGGGCCAATGTCGCGGGTGGACGCAGTGTCACCAACACTTGATCCTTGCCTATGCCCAATTGGCTGTATATCTCAGAATCCGGTTGAAAATCTCCCAGATAGACCTCCTCTTTAAAACCAGGGTACCTGACCACCTTTGTGGCATCCAGACCAATAGATCCGAGAATATTATCTGGGATGAGCTCAGGGAGAAGGACTTTCGTTGAAAACTTGTTAAAGATTCCTGTGAAGACGTGTTCGTAGTCATACAAAGTGACACACGGGATTCTCATCAAGTAAGAGGTCCATACCAATGATCGAGAGCCATGGCTGACAGCTACATCGATCTTCTGCCGGCGAACGAAACGGAGTAGCTGTAAGGAGCGAATACCCAATCCGGCTATCTTCGATAGTAACGCCTTCCCATAATGTCGCCCGATGGGGACGAAGGCAATCTGATGGAGCTCGAGAAGACCGTGGGTTTGGGCACATGCTCTTGCCGTGATAACCACTTCATGTCCGGCCTCCTGTAGCTGCTTCACGATGGGCGCAAAGAAGAGCACGTGGGGAGAATTGTCGATGTCGATCCAGATGCATTTTCTGGTCATGTCTTTTCTTTCCCCTCGTTCAAGGCCGATAAAAGCTCGCTTAGGGCATAGAACATCCATGCTTGACCCCAGCGCATGTAAGGGATTTTGTTAGTTAAAAACCGTCCTTTTCGGTAGTAAAAGTAGCCCTCCCGGTCCTGCAGATTCTGGATGGACCACCGGGCTATCTTTTGGGCAAAAGCCAAGCTGTTTTTGCTTCGTGCACGTAATCGCGTAAAGGTGATGACACCTTGAGTGGCGCAATGGATATCGATGGGGTAGAGGCTGTTATGGTAATACTTTGGTACCCCATTCCGATGGAACAGATGTCGCCGATAAAAATCTAAACCGGCCTCCAGATGGGTCAACAGATCTGTGCTGCCAATGCTCGTCATGATATTGTCGAGAGCCACGAGGATAAAACCGGTGTGATGGCCATCCACCCAGTGCTGAGTCTCCTCTTTTCCGTAAAACCACGAACCGTCTTTGTTTTGGTGCCTGACCACGAAGTTGGTGGCCTTTTGTGCCGCATCGAGAAGAGGCTTATCCCTACACAGCCGGTGGACGCGACTCAGTATGTGGGCAGCGAGGATGTTTGCGTTGTAGACCTGAAGATGATCCAAGGGCGTGTAGCTGAAGCAGAGTTCGTCTTTCTGTTCCCAGCGGTGAAGGTCCTGAAGGAAGAAGTCGCAGGAGCTTCGGGCCATCTGTAGCACCTCTTCTTGTCCCAGAACCTCGTAGAGATTCAGAAGCGCATCGGCGACGAAAGCTGTGTTGACGGCAGTAGGAGTGCCTTGCGGTAAGAAAAAGAAACGTGACTGCCAGTCGAAATTGTATCCCCAGCAATATCCACTATAACCTTGACAAGTAAGTTTTTTGAGAAGATTCAGGAAACGCTGACATAGCAAAAGATATCTTTGCTCCCCAGAGAGGCGATGGAGGATCACGCAGCCGCTTAGAAAGAGACTGAGCCCTTTGGGATTCAAACCTTTCTTCGTTCCCAGGATGGGTCTTAGGTTAATGGGCGACCTCTTGGCAATTTGAGCAAAAGCCAATCTTGCCCACCAACTCTTGAGGGGCAACGCGTGGAAGAACTTGCTGTTTAAACCATCATATGGATCGTATCCGCTCCATTCCTGCGATTGACAGTAGACAAACAGTCGCTGGAGCGCCACGCTATAATATATGTCCGGTTCGCTCATTGATCTATAATCTGGGAGAGATCTACCTTTACAGGCGCCCCTACCTTGAGAGCCTCCATGATCTGAAAGGTGACCAACGTAGCCCACAGGGCATCTTGGAACGATACTGGCAGCTGTGAGCCTCTCTTGAGGGCGGTTACAAAGGCTTTTAGCTCATTCCGGTGTCCCTTGTCCTGTCTGCGGTGTCGAATGTGTCTTCTTTTCCCGCCTCGCGACGTGGTCAGGGTCTTGAAATCGTCGATGACCACCACTGAGTTTTGGTCGAAGATCTCGATCCTTTCCTTGGGGAAAGAAGGGTCCCCCACGGACAGATACTGAATGGTTCCCAAAGACCCATCGGACAGCGCGATGGTCACCATCACGTTATCCGGTAAGGCCTGACGAGGATGTGCGTGGGGCATAGCCTGGGCGAATACTCTCTGAGGTGTTGCCTTGGCCAGAAAATGGATCAGGTCCACGAAATGACAAACCTCCCCGATAATCCGGCCTCCCCCCTCTTGGGGATCCTGAATCCAATGGTCCCAAGGAATGGGTCCCGCGTTGACTCGATAGGTGATGCCCAGGGGCCCTGAGGAGGAGAGAAGAAAATCCTTGGCTTGTTGCACCAGGGGAGCAAACCGGCGATTGAAGCCCACCATAAGCCTCCCGCCTGTAGTTTTATAGGCGTTGGTCAGTTCTCTGAGCTCATTCATCTCCACGGCCAGCGGTTTCTCCAGGAAAACGGCTTTTCCATGCTCTAAGGCTTCCTGGGCTATAGTGGCGTGCAAATTGTGTCTAGTGGCGATGAACACACAATCCACGGCTGCATCCTGAAGGACCTCTCGGTAGTCGCTGGTGCAGTTGGCGAATCCGTATTTGTCGGCCACCCTTCTGGCTGTTGTCCCCACAGCGTCAGCCACAGCCTCCAGATTAACTGTCGATATATGGGCTAAGTTGGGAAGCAAGATGCTTTGTGCGAAGCTTCCCGTGCCGATAAATCCGACGCCGAGAGTGTCTTTTTGCAAAGGCCTTTTCTGAGCCGCTGGTGCCAGTTTCGCCAGGGCTGGGGTCTCGCCGGGCTCATATTCAAGCAAAACCCCAAGAAAGAAATCTCCTTGCTGTCCCGAAATCAACTGGTAAGCCTCCAGGGCGTTCTCGATGGGAAATCGGTGGGTGATAATCTCTTCCAAGCGAATTTTGCCCCCGGATACTAGCCGCAGAAATTCCTCCATGTTTCGCCTTTCCGTCCAGCGGACATACCCGATGGGATAATCAACTCCCTTTTCCTCGTAATAACTGTCATATCTTCCAGGTCCATAGGATCTAGAAAGTGTGAGAGAGAGTTCCTTTTCGTAGTAGTCCTTCCTAGGCACATCCATGCCCGTCATTCCCACCATGACCACGTTTCCTCGATCGCGAGCAAGCTGGCCGGCTAACCTCACCGGCTCGCTGCTGGAGGAAGCGGCTGTGATGATCACGGCATCGGCACCGCGTCCTTCGGTAAAACTCGTCGTCCTGTGGACAATCTGTTCCTCTCCTGCGAGGGCTCCATCGTGGGCTCCCAACTCCAAGGCCAGTTTCAAGAGCTCCGGCTTCAGGTCGACTCCGAACACACGGCAGCCCGCGGCGCTGAGCAGCTGGACGGTCAGCTGTCCCAAGAGGCCCAAACCGATGACCACCACGCTCTCGCCCAGAACCACTTTCGCCTGCCGTATTCCCTGCATAGCGATGGCGCCCAAAGTGCTGAAGGCGGCATGATTCAGAGGGAGCCCCTGGGGGACCTTAACGCACAAATTTTTAGGCACAAAAATGATCTCGGCATGATTCGCGTACCCTCCCCCGGCGCATGCCACGCGGTCACCGGGCTGAAATTCCTCAGCCCCGTTGGCGACTCGAATCACTGTGCCCGCGCAGCTATATCCCAGGGGATTGAGGGTGTCCAGCTTGTTCATGGTTTTCTTATAGGTTTTCAACAGGCCTTCCCGTTTGACGTTCTGTATCACCTGCTTGAGCTGATCGGGCCGCGCCCGAGCCTTTGCCAATAGGTTCTTTTGGCCCAACTCAATTTTTCCCCTTTCGGTTCCAGCGCTGATCACAGAGAAGGCGTTGCGCACTAAAACGCCACCTGGCTTTAGAATGGGAGGGGGAACCTCTTCTATCTTCAGCTCACCGGTCTTGTAATTTTGGACGACTTGTCGCATGGTTTCTCTCACAATTCAAAGGGCACCTTGGATATGGTAAACCGGAATTTCCCAGTAGAGGTTCGAGGTATTTGATCCACTCTTTTAATCTCGATGTGCATCTGCGAACCCAATTTTTCCCTGAGTCCTCTCAAGAGAAGCGCTCCATCATCATCAGAGAAGCTGTCTTCGGCTACGATCTTTACCGTGACCCTGTCCACATTTTCTTGGATGATTTGCGATTCATGGATGTGCGAGAGAGGTTTGAAGGCATAGGTGAGGTTAGAGGCCGAGATGAACCGGCCGTCTTCCGTGGTGATGATATCTTCAACTTTGGTTTGAACCGGCTCTATCAGCACAAGTCCCCTGCCGCAGGGGCATGTTTCTGCTCTATATTCGCTGACATCGCCCGTTTTATATCGGAGAAGAGGCATCGCGTAATTCACTAGGGAAGTTCCCACAATCTCGCCCTTTGAGCCATCGGTATGCCTTCCCCCTTCAGAGATAATTTCCACGATGGTGTCCTCCATGGTCACGTGGAGGCCATCGTGGCGTTCGCACTCCCCGGCCGAGGCGACTTTCTCTGTCAACCCATAATAGTCGGAGACTCGGCATTGAAGAGCCTCTTCGATAACCTGGCGTTGATTGAAATACAGTGGTTCGGCACCGGTGAAAATAGCCGCCATGGGCAGCCGTTCACCAGTACTTCTCAGGAATTTCGCCAGGATGAAGATGGTCGACGGGTAACCATCGATGACACGAACTTTCTGTGCTTTCAGTTTTTCCACATAGACAGACAGGTTTGGCCTGGTCATGTGATACGTGGAGAAGTGAATTTGTTTGCCGGGAAAATTGTATCGCCAAAAAGGCGGTTTCTTCTGCTCAAAAGGAACGATAGGGTGACCACCGAATGTGGCCCTCCAGCTCTTCGCTCTCCATGTCGTGCGCAGATCATATCCGCCCCAGGTCCGATGTCTCCAAATCCAGGCCCACTCCGCCAAAAGCACCGAGTGGTTAAGAGCCAGTTTCAAGGGGGAACCCGTTGTGCCGCTTGTGGCCTGGTGTAGCACTTTCTTCTTGGGAAAGGCCGGAGCGCAGAGCAGGTCTCTATGGGACTTAACCTGTTCTTTGGATAACAGGGGTATCTTGGGCAGATCTGAGAGATCACGTATCTGGCCAGGCCTGAGCCCGTGTCTATCGAAAAGTCGCCGATAAAAAGGGATTTCTTCATAGGCGTATTTTACCAGCTTTCGGAGCTTTTGAGACTGGATCTTTTTCAAAGAAGCGGTGTCCAGCCATTGTGTTTCCAAAAGATCGGCCAGTCTGGTTTTGAGATCAGCCCGGCGCTCCAGGAAGCATCTTCTCAGGCCGAAGGTGGAGCTAAAAAGGTTCTGAATAGGAACGGAACTTTTCTCGTAGACGGAGAGGATGTATTTTCTGGCTATGGCCATGGCAAATTCTCAGATCGAGGCGAAAGCTTATCTTCTAGCATTGACAACCTTGGACCATAAAAATCTGGAGATGAGCTTTACGTATCTCCATTTGAAGTTTCGAAATCCCCTCAGCAGGCAACTCAAACCCTCTTTGTGCAAGAGGACCCAGTAGGTTCTCAGTTCCCTCCGCAGGATCCCCTCCACGGCCTCTCGGTAGAAAAAATCCCCGGCCTGATTTTGGGCGATGATTTTGGAAAGCTCTTTGATTCTGTCTAAAATTTCTTCTTTGACCTCTCCCTGGGCGGGGACAACATGGAGGTCCTCTGTGATCTGCGTGGGGACGATATCGTAATCAAAGACGTGATTCTTGCCTAAGCGGGCGCGCAAAAAAATTCCTTGGTGTCGTTTATCCCAGGACTGCTGTGACACGATATGCCCAGCTCTATTATCGAAGATGAAGTTTCCCAGGCTGTAGGCAATCAATCCTCCGTTGCGCTCCTCGATGCCCTGTATAACGTGAGGATGATGGCCCAAGATGATGTCGGCACCAGCATCCATAAGTCTATGAGCTATTTTGATATCTTGGGGATATGGATGATCCGATAGCTCCAATCCCCAATGAAGGGATACCACCAAAATGTCCACCTCTTCCCTGAGGGCGACGATATCTTTCACTATTTCCTGTGGGTCAAGCAGAGCCGAACCTGGTGTATTTCCGGTACTGCTGTATTCGCCTTTTTTGCAATAGCCCAGAAATCCAGCGCGCAGGTCTTTTGTCCTGATAATGGCGGGTTTTCGAGCCTCCCTTTCATTGCGGCCAGCGCCCACCGTTTCGATGCCCCGTTCACTTAACAGCGTCAAGGTCAGTTCAATGGCCTCTGGTCCCCAATCTAGGACGTGGTTGGTGGCCAAGTTCACCACCTTCAAACGGAGAGCTTCAACTGCCTGGACGCAGGAGGGAGGAACGCGGTAACTGGGGTGTACCCCACCGAGGTACGGTTCATTGCTATTTGAAAATGGCATTTCCAGGTTTCCAAAAATCAATGCTGAAGGTTCTGTATACCCTCGCATGCCGTCGAGGAGCTGACGGGCACCGGCTTTTTCTATGGCCGATGCCACGCGACCGCCCAACATGATATCACCGAGGGCGATAAAAGGGACAGTTGATCTTTCCTGCGGAATTCTCATCTGCTTCGCAAAGGGTTGAAGAATTTTAGTGGGACGAGAGTCTCGTTTCAGTAAAGTAGGTGCTCGCTCTTCTACAGGTTAATTTAATGAATTTGAGTAAACGGCCTTCGTTAAACCTCGTGCAAAAGGGCCTCAAATATGCTCCGTAGCTTTTGCGCGCTCTGTTCTATGGTAAAGTGTTGTTTAACTCTTTTCCGCCCTGCTGTGCCCATTGATATTCGCAGATTTGGGTTTTCTATCAATCGGATAATAGCATGTGCTATTTGCCCAGGCCGTTTTTTTTCAACCAAAACGCCTGTTTTACCATCTAGCACTACTTCAGGTATAGCACCGGTGTCTTTTGTTGATATGACCGGGCAACTGGCCGCCATCGCCTCTAAGATAGCCATTGGGAAACTATCTATCCATGAGGGAAATGTGAAGATATCGGTCTTCAGCAAAAAATCTTCTTTATCTTTCCCCTCAACTTTTCCAAGGAACTTGACGGAGCTCTCAAGCTTATGCTCCGCAATAAAATGCAGTGCTTCTGCTTGTGTCTCCGGTTCCCGTACTCGCCATTCTCCGGCAAAAAGAAATTGTGCCTGAGGATGTTTCTCTCGTACTATGGGAATGGCATAGAGAAGGTCGAGAACGCCCTTCGCTCGACAGAGACGGCCTAAAAATGACACCTGGATCGTTTCAGGAACCGCTTGCCGGGAACTTCCTCTTAACGCGGGATTGAGAATTGTCCCATTATATACTACTTCGACAGAGTTGACATCTGATGCGAAAATATGTTTCAAACGTTCGCCCAGCACGATCAATATGTCTGTTCTTCTCAAGGTAACTGGTATCAGCCACCGCATGAAGCTATTCGTTTTCTCGCGAAAACTGATAAACGTTTCACTTCCATGATAATGAACGATGATTTTCGCTTTTGAGAACAGCTTGGCTATCCATATAAAACAAGCGTCTCGGAAAAATCCAAGGTTGTTCTGCGATAAAGGCAGATAGACAACTTTCAAATTTTTCAATAAGCAGTAGATGAAAAGACGGCCAATTCGTTTCACAGCAAGGGAGACATTTACGAAATCCAAAACCCCAAAGTTATCGAGGCCCCTTCTGTCGGAAGTGTCCAGATGAATGACATTGAAGTCTTTGACGAAGGAAGATCCAAGAATAGCTTGCGTGCTCACAGCAACACCATGATGTGGCGGAGGTACAGGTCCGATGAGTAGGATATAACCAGCTGAAAATTTCATATTACATCCTTGAGCCGGGAGCCACATTTCACATATCCGCTCCACTGACTATGAGCTTACCCTCTCGTGTACATCATCAAGGTCGTCTCCTCGTTAGATTGAGGAGTTTCATCGCTTGCGTCACGAGGACCTGCCCCATGATCATGTTTACCTTCTTGTTTTTAATTTGGCCATTAAGGTCCTTAATACGAGTTTTTCCTCCTCCGGCAATTTGAGAAGGACTATCATCACGGTATAAGCGACAAAATGCATCAGGATCCCCGCGACAAGCATGAGTGAAGAAGGAGTTTGTGCGTTTCTCAGGAATAAAACGTATGTGCAAACGGCTGCTAATGTTCCGGCTAGGAGAGGCTTCAGAAAACTCCATTGATAGGGGTGGACTTTTAGAATGTAGTGGACTTCGACGAGTCGCAGAAGATTGATGATCGCCATGGAGCTTGCCGCGGCGATTGCGGCGCCCATAATACCGAATTTCGGGATCAGGATAACATTCAAGCCGACATTCAAAAGAGCAAGGGCCAGAGAGTTGACTAAATTAAACTTAGGATGACCGGTCATCATGATCATAAAATTCACAGGACCAGTGGCCGCATTGACCAGCTGCCCCCCGGTCAGGATGACAAGGGCCTTACTTCCCTCGGTGAACTCAGCGCCAAAAAGTCTCAGCAGAGGGGCCGGAAACAGCAATACTAAGAGGCACAGGGGGAAAACGAGAGAAAAGATCCATCTGGTGGCCACCTTGAAATTCCTGCGCAGGCTGATGAGATCTCCTCGGCCGTAGTATTCGGCGATCATAGGTGCGAAGATGGCGTTCACGGAAGCGAGCGGAATCGCTAGGAGCAAAGCCACCCGAACCGCCGCGTTGTATATCCCGACCTGTTGAGACATGAGAAAAATACCGATCATTATGATATCCACTCTTCTCATAATAAAATTCAAGGCGTCCACCAGAAAAAGAGGCGCAGAAAAACCAAGGAGCTCTCTCCGGTCGGGAGCCGCCTGGGTCTTTTCCCATTGTATTGGCAGAAGTCTTCTTAGGAAATAGAGACCCAAGCCCGCGGCCAACAAAGTGCTGGCCAATTCCGAGAACACCAGGGAGTACAATTTTAAGCCAACGAGAAAAAGAAGAGATAAGAGCGCCAGGCATATTACCGGTCGAACGATTTTCCCCACCAGGACCGTGTATTTCAAGGCTCGGAACGCCCGAACTCCGCTCAGCCACAGCTTGCTAAAGGCCAGCCATGGGATCGAGAAAGCAAAAACCTTCAGCACAGCGGTCATACCGGGAGTATGAAAGGCATTCACGGCAATGTAATCCGCACACAGGTAAAGAAGAGCCGCAGTGCCAAAGCTGAAGAGGGCGGTGAGTTGCGTACTGGCTCGCAAGGTTCCTTTGGCGCGGCCCCAATTCTCCTTCCCTTTGTAAAAGGGAAGGAAGTGAAGCAATCCTTGATGAATGCCGAAATTGCCCAAGACGCCACCTACAATTGTTATGTTTTTGGCTAACACAAAGGTGCCGTAGATGGAGGCGCCCACCGTTCTGGTCATGACGATGTTTGTGCCGAAGATCATCGCCGCAGAAAAAATATCGCCCAGGCCGCTGATCCCCGCATTACGGGCTATCGTTTTGATATCGGCTTGGTGTCCCTTGTCCATAGACGGCTCGTTCCCTGATAGAGAGGAAATGCTCGCTTTCGATCCTTTCGGCCAGTTCCTACAGCAGGCCAGCACTATCTATTTCGGCCGTTTCCATAGGGAGATAAAAGACCTGGGCCACGTAAGGAGCCAGGTCTGGTGTGGCGTCGCTCTTGTCGAGGATAAGTCTGTCGATCTCCTCGACGCTGAGGCCGCCCCAGAAGTTATTGGTGGCGTCTATATCCAGGTCATTGGGCGCCTGCGGCCCTCCGGTGACGCGGATCAAGATGGTCTGCTCCTCAAAGTTGCTATACCGGATCGTCGGCTGCGCTCGACTACCACGGGGTGGTATGAATATATGAATTGCCCCCTGGGAGTTATCCGTAAAATTGCAGAGACGCAGCAGGGGCTTGGAATCTCCTCCACATGCCATGCCCCAATCGTTGTTCAGTAAAACATTGTTTCGGCATTGGGCATTCGAGTTATACACCAAGTACAGCCCATACTCGTTCGCCATACACAGGTTGTTTTTCAAGAGAGGAGAGCTTTGCTGGCACCCAATTCCTAACTCCTGGTTCTCGAAGGCGATGTTGTTCTCAATGGTGCCGTTCCCAACATCCTCCAACCAGAGGCCCTTGTTGCTGTTTATTATAAGATTGTTCTTCACCTCAACCGGCATAGTGAATGTGGAGAAGATCAAGATGCCGTTCTCCGTGCTGTTCTTGACCACATTGTGGCTGAGGCTAAGGGGAACGGCTTTCCCATATATCCCGCTTGTGGCGTATTCAATTTTGCACCAGCACATCTCGCTCCCTTGGCCTGAAGAGGAGAACTCGATTCTTTTCCAGTCATCTTTGGATGGAACCTGTTTCTGAGATGTGAAGACGATCATGTCCTCCTCAGTTCCCACGGCTTCCATGCGGCCATTGATGAGCAGAGTGTAATAGCCGTCGAATTTGATATGGACTCCGGGTTCAATGGTCAGGGTGATATACGAGGGGACAGTCACATCGCCGATGACGAGGTAATGTCTGTGTGCCTCAAGGGCCGTATTGGCTATCAGAGTGCCGGACAACTCTTTTTCTTCCAAGAGATTTATTTCGGGGATAGCGGTTTCGCTGCTGGCCTTAACGGTGACATCACATCTTTTTTGATGACCGAATCCATCCTTTTCCGCGACGAGGACAAATCTCCCTATGGGGAGATTCTTAAGGGAGTACGAGCCATTCGCAGCGGTGTTGGCGGTGGCAATGAGATCGGCCAGCCTGTGGTCGAAAATGACTTTCTGGTTGAGGGTTATGCCAATATTGGGATGAAGACTCTGGAGGTCAGCCAGATCTGGGTCAATTTCTGCAGGAGCATAAAGCTTCACGGTCACCCCCGCGTTGTCAGTCTGGTTCTCCAGGACCACCGTACCAGTGACTGTGCCTGTGGATGGAGAGGAAGGATTTGAACAGTGACAAAGAACCAATATGGCGCTTGCCAGCACAGTCACCATTGTCACAGCGCATCGATCAGACCTCATCTTCACGATCCTCTCACCGCCGTGATCACCAAGTAATCGTTGCCCAAACAGAAACCAAAGCCAAATTTTGCACCCGCGATACCTATGGCCTGCCCAGAGAAGGCCTCATCCAGACGCCGCCAGAGATGAGAGGAGATCAGGCGGTTGATCATCTCCTAACAAGGGTAATTAAAGATGCAAAGTCGATGGCCTCTGGGGCGAAAACCCACTCCCCGTAGCAGGCGCATCTTGCCCGATAACGTTTACACTTGGAGATGTTTGCGGAAATTTTACCTCCTCGTCTCATTTTCGTCAACTAACGGGAGATGGCCGCATTGAAGCTAGAGCTCACTGGCACAGACAAAAAAAGGGTGCCTCCAGGCCGGAGGACCCGGGCGATCTCTTTCAGGGAGGCGTCTGGATCCATCAGGAGCTCCAACGTTTCCAAGGAGCAAACCGTATGGAAGGTCTCAGCAGAGAAGGGAAACCTCTCGGCGTCGCGTTTCGCCACCTGGCAGGACGCTAGGCTATGTCGGGCTGTCCTGAGCTTTTGGGTCGAGATGACAAGCCCAACGAACAGGGCGTAATTTAATCCCTCCAGCACCATTGATGAACCATAACCGTCCCCGTAGCTCATATCCAAAACGCGGGTCTCGTTCGCGCCAAGATCGATGCGCCCCCGGATCAAGCTCCTGACCAACTCACATCTCCGCATCTGCTGGTAGCGCCGGAAGAGCTTGGTGTACATCCGCTCACTATCGACCTCCTGAGCGTGATAGTAGGCCAACAAGTCCGTTTTTCCCGTTGTTCTAGCTCCATGTGGTCCTATCGAAAGACGTCACAGCTGATCGAGCAGGGCAATCATCTTCTCCGCGGCGTGCCCATCGCCGAAAGTTTCTGGCCGAGAGCCCCGAGGGGGATCCTTCCTAAGAGCTAGGCCGATGGCCCGGGGATCGGTCCCCACCAGGGAGTTCCACCCCCCTTGGAGAGTCTCCACCCACTCGGTCTCATCTCTTAGAGTAATGCAGGGGACGCCGAGGAAATAGGCTTCTTTCTGCACCCCACCCGAGTCGGTTAGGACCTTTCTGGCGTTTTTCTCCAAGATAAGCATGTCCAGATAGCTCACCGGGTCGATGAGATGCTGCAAAGGTTTTGCAGAGTGAAGCTTTTTTTCCAGTTTTTTCAACGCCTTGCGCGTGCGCGGATGTATCGGAAAGACGGCTGGGAGGTCCAGGTGTCCCAGTCCTTTCAGAATTTTCCTCAGGTTCTCGGGGTTATCGGTGTTGCTGGCACGATGGATCGTAACTAAATAATAACTTCCCGGTTGTATGCTCAGGCGAGCTGAGATAGTAGAGATCTTTTCAGACCTGTTCGCATTATATAAAAACGCGTCGTACATCACATCGCCGGTGTTGTGAGCCCCCTGAGTAATGCCCTCCTTTTTCAAGTTGTCCACAGCTGTCTTTGTGGGACAGAACAGCAGAGCAGAGAGTCGATCGGTCAACACTCTGTTGATCTCCTCGGGCATGTTTCGATTGAAACTCCTCAACCCCGCCTCTACATGGACCACGGGAATCCACAGTTTGGCAGCTGCCAGGGCGCCGGCCAGGGTCGTGTTAGTGTCTCCGTAAACCAATACCACCTGGGGATTCTCTTGGAGCAAGACCTCCTCGACTCGTTCGAGAATCTGGCCCGTTTGTTCCCCGTGGTTTCCCGAGCCCACGTTCAGATGAAAGTCTGGTTTGGGTATCTCCAACTGGTCGAAAAAGATCTGGGATAAATCCCTGTCGTAATGCTGACCGGTATGGATCAGCACCTCGCGGTGTCTCTGTCGTAGCAATCGGCTTAACGGGGCACACTTGATGAACTGGGGACGAGCCCCCACGATGCTGGCGATTTTCAGTGGTGTCCCGGCCACTGCTCATGCTCCGGTAACATCGATGATCCGGGCGACGACATATTCTTGCTGTTGAAGAGTCAGCTCCGGGTAGACGGGCAGGGAGATGCTCTCCTTGGCGGCTCGTTCTGACTCAGGGAAATCGCCCTCCCGGTAACCCAGGTTTCGGTAACACTCCTGTAGGTGAAGAGGCAGGGGATAATAGAGAGCCGTTCCCACGTTTTTTATCTTCAGATGTTGCTCCAGCCCCTCGCGATTTTTAACCCGGATGGTATATTGATTGTAGATATGTCGATTATACTCCTGGGCATGGGGGGTGCTCACGGGCAGGTCCTTCAGCATGTCATCATAAATGCGAGCGTGCTCCCGCCGCTTATCGGTCCACTCATCGAGATATTTGAGCTTTACTCCTAAGGCCGCAGCCTGAAGGGCGTCCAAACGGCTGTTGTAACCTACGATGGAGTGGAAGTACTTGGGTTTACTGCCATGAACGCGCAGGATACGAACTAGCTCGGCCAGCTCGGGGTCGTTGGTGACCACCATACCACCATCTCCCAGACCGCCCAGGTTTTTGCTGGGGAAGAAGCTGAAACATCCCAGATGTCCAATACTACCTGATTTGCGACCTCGGTACTCCGCCCCAATAGCCTGGGCGGCGTCCTCCACAACCTTCAAGTTGTGTTCCTCGGCCAGGGACAGGATAGGGTCCATCTCGGCACACTGCCCAAATAGGTGGACCGGCATGATGGCTTTGGTTTGGGAAGTGATCTTCTCGGAAATGAGGTCTGGATTGATATTGAACGTGATGGGATCGATATCCACGAATACGGGGGTGGCTCCCAGGCGGGAAATTACCCCTGCTGTGGCGAAAAAGCTGTAAGGGACGGTAATCACCTCGTCTCCGGGGCCGACTCCACAGGCTCGCAGGGAAAGCAGGAGTGCATCTGTCCCGGAGGCGACTCCGATAGCGTATTTGGTACCGGTATAGACAGCCACTTTTTCCTCGAAATCCCGAACGTAAGGCCCTAGAATGAAACTGCAGCTTTCCATGACCTCGTCCACGGCTGCCTTAAGCTCTTCTTTGATCGTAGCAAACTGGGCTTTCAGGTCCAGAAGGGGAACGTTCATCCTTTCCTCCGAATTTTCGATACCTTTGAGGGGTGCATGGTTTTGAGCAGCACATTCACTATTCTTGCAGCGGCACGGCCATCCCATAACTTTGGCCTTCGAGGTCTTCTATTCGGGAGCTCTAAGATGGCCTGGGTTTCCTGGACGATCCTGTCTGGATTAGTACCCACCACAAGATTGGTGCCCTCTCGAACCGTGATCGGTCGCTCCGTGTTTTCCCGCAAAGTCAGGCAAGGTATGCCCAGCACGGTGGTTTCCTCCTGAATCCCACCGGAATCGGTGAACACTAACTGGGCTAGATCCATTAACCTGAGAAAGTCGATGTATCCCACCGGGTCGATTAACCGCAGTCCCGATATACGGGCAACCTCCCCTTCCAATTTGAAGTGTTGTAACATTTTGCGCGAACGCGGATGGATGGGAAAAATTATGGGCAAGTGCCGCTGGATTATTTCCATGGCGCGGAGAATGCCCCGTAGTTTGCCAACCTCGTCCACGTTTGAGGGGCGATGAAGAGTTATCAGGCCATACCCCCGTCGCCGGAGACCGAGCCTTTCCACAATGGAGGAGCCCGTGGATTTCTCTCGAAATTTCAGCAGAGAATCGATCATCACGTTGCCAACAAAAAAGATCCTCTCCGAAGGGATTCCCTCCCTGAGAAGGTTCTCGTTGGCGTCCGTACAGGTTGTGAACAGATAGTTGGAGACAGCATCTGTGAGAACGCGGTTGATTTCCTCTGGCATGCGGCGGTCGAAACTCCGCAGGCCGGCCTCCACGTGTGCCACGGGGATATGCATCTTGGCCGCCACAAGCGAACAGGCTACCGTGGAATTTACATCTCCCACTACCATCACCAGGTCGGGCGGAGCCTTGAGAACCACGCGTTCAAACTCCCGCATAATCTGGCCAGTTTGCTGAGCCTGACGGCCTGATCCCACCTTCAGGTTAACGTCCGGCGGCGAGAGTTCCAGATCCCGGAAAAAGGCCTGGGACATGTCGTTGTCGTAATGCTGCCCGGTGTGGATGACCACAGGTCGAAAGGAGGTCCGCCCTCGTAGCTGGGACAGGATGGGAGCAATCTTCATGAAGTTGGGCCGTGCTCCAGCCACCAGAAAGATTTTGGACCCAGAGCTCACCAATCCTGGTTCTCCAGAAGCTGCTCGTCTGGCACGTTCCTGCAGATCCGGGCGGGGACACCGCGAACGATCTTCTTGGGCGGGACATCTTTGGTCACCACGGATCCACCTGCCACTAGAGCATCCTCGCCGATGACTTTTCCCGGCAGCACTACGGCGCCGACTCCCACACGACCACCCTTTTTCACGGTGATGCCCTTGAAATGCTTAAATCTCTCTTCGGTGCGCCCCGTGTAATTATCGTTGGAGGTTGTGACCTGGGGAGCGATGAAGACCCGATCCTCCAAGACTGAGTAAGCAGTTATATAGCTTTCGGTTTCTAGTTTGCAATAGCGGCCTACGGTGCAGTAGTTCTCTATGGTCACCCCTCGGCCCACTATGGTATAAGCGCCCACCGTGACCTTCTCGCGCACGGATGCATAGTCGGCTACCAGCACCTTCTGCTCGATCTCGCAGCCAGCGTAGATAATCGCCGAGGTCCCTATGATACAGTCATCTCCTAACTTTGTGGGTGGGAGATTGTCCTCCGCCTTCATAATACTATTGGCCGCCCGCATGGGCTGCTTGCCAATGACAGTATGGTCATCGATGCGCACATTTTTCCCGATGCGAACATTGGGGTGGATCACCACCCCATGACCGATTAGACAGCCCGGGCCAATGGTCGCCCCTTGAGAGATAATGGTGTTTTCCCCGACAGTGGTGCCTTTGCCCACCTTTGCCGTGGGATGGATGCTCTGGGTCACTGCCTGCCTCCTTTTTTTAAAACGATCCCGCAGTTCGTCAGTGGGTTCGGTCTCCCATCAGGGCTTCAGCTGCACGGGCTTTCCCCGCTCCTCCAGGGACTTCTGGGTGGCCTCAAGAACGCGAAGCACTTGCAGTCCGTTCCAACCGTCACTCAGCGGCTTTTTACCACTTTGTACGCAATCCAGAAAGTGCTGACACTCATTCTTCAAAGGTTCGGACATCTGGACCTTGGGGATAATGATGTCCCCAATCCTCAAAGTTTGATAGTCGCCGTAAGTATCGTAGGATTCCAGAGCGTCCACACCTTTGTCGTACAGCTTGATCTTCTCGGCACTCTCCATGTCGTCAAAGACCACCATCTTCTTGCTGCCCACCACCGTAATTTTTCGGATCTTGTGTGGGTCCAACCAGCTTACCTGACCGTGACCCATGACATTGTTGGGGAAATGGAGAGTGAAGAAGGTCACGTCTTCCACCCCGGGATTGATATAAGACTGGCCTGTGGCTAAAACCAGGTCTGGCATCGTTTCCGTCAGAAAGAGCATCACCGAAATGTCGTGGGGGGCAAAGCTCCAAAGGGCGTTTTCCGCGGTTCGCACCTTACCCAGGTTGATGCGACTGGAATACATGTAGTAAATTTGGCCCAGCTCCCCGCTGTCTACGTACTCCTTTAATTTCCGAACGCCCGGATGATAAAGCAGCAGATGGCCCACCATGAGCACCCGGCCATTCTTCTCCGCCAACTGGACCAGCTCCTCTCCCTGATCGCTTCTCAAGACCAGGGGTTTCTCCACCAGCACGTGCTTGCCGACCGTCAATGCGGCCTTGGCGATCTCGTAATGGCTCTCAGCGCTGGTGGTTACCACAACAGCGTCGAGATCTTTCTGCTTTACGACAGGACGATAGTCCTTTTCCGTTTTCACATCTCGAAAGCTTGTGGTCACCCTGGCTAGCGCCTTGTCGTCTTTGTCCACCACCATTTGGAGGTGACAATCCGTGAGTTGATCAAAGGCTCGGACGTGGTTGAAACCCCAGGCCCCTGCGCCTATAACGGCGACACGTACCATTGCTCCTCCCCGAGACACATTCAGTTAGAGTTTGACAATCTTGCCTTTGCTGCTCACAACTCCTTTGGTGGCATTTCTCGTGTCCACAGCGCATTGAACGTTATCGGCAATCCATTGATAGTCGTAGTCACTATGATCCGTGATGATGACCACGCAATCCATCTGGTTAAGCAGTTTCACATCGAGTTCCACAGAGGACATAGAGCCTTTGTCAAGGGATATCTTGGGCACGCGAGGATCGTTGTACTGGATCTGCGCGCCCTTCTCTTGAAGGAGCTTGATGACATCAAGTGCCGGGGACTCACGCACATCGGAGATGTCTCGTTTATAGGCCACACCAAGGATGAGGATTCGTGACCCATTGATGCTTTTGTGATGCAAGTTAAGAGCATCGTTGACTTTTCTGATGACATAATCTGGCATGTTGGCGTTGATATCCCCGGCGAGCTCGATGAAACGGGCTCTATAGTTAAGGGTTCTTAATTTCCAGGAGAGATAGTGGGGGTCGATTGGGATGCAGTGTCCCCCAAGGCCGGGACCGGGGTAGAAAGGCATATAGCCGAAAGGCTTTGTCGCTGCTGCATCAATCACCTCCCAAACATCGATGCCCAGCCGATCGCACATAAGGGCCACCTCGTTGACCATCCCGATGTTGACACTCCGGAAAGTATTTTCTACCAGTTTGACGACCTCCGCGCTCTGGGAGGAGGAGACATCAATCACCTCCGAGACGGTCTGCTCGTAAAACAGCTTGGCCATCTGTGTGCATTTGTCGGTGATACCCCCCACCACTTTGGGCGTGTTTTTCACCCCATAGGTTTTGTTACCCGGATCTATTCTCTCTGGAGAGAAGGCCAGGAAGAAATCCTGGCCCACCTTCAACCCCGTGGTCTCCAAAATAGGCAGGATCAGCTCCTCTGTGGTGCCTGGATAGGTGGTGCTCTCCAGGATGATGAGATGTCCGGGACGAAGGTGTTTTTTGATACCATTTACCGCCGATAGAATATAGGACACGTCCGGGTCTTTAGTCTTGCTCAGAGGGGTGGGAACGCAAATGACGACCACGTCGAGTTTTTGAATGGCTGCGTAAGTATTAGTAGCGGTTAAGTTTTTGGAACCCACTAGAGCAGCAACGATAGAGCTGGCCACATCTTCTACGTCGGACTTCCCGGTGTTGATGGTGGTTACTTTACTTTTAGAGCGGTCGATGCCCGTGATCCTAAATCCGACCTTGGCGAAGGCTACAGCTAACGGAAGGCCCACGTACCCAAGGCCGACCACGCCCACTAGGGCACGTTTGCTCTCAATCTTTTTCCGCAGTTTCTCCATGCGATAGCTCCTTCATTCCGAACACGTTTCGGCGATGAGGCATGTGGCGCGATAAAGAGATTCAAAGGTACCCGCATCCGTCCACCAACCCTCCAAGATCTCAAAAGTCATAGTGCCCTGGGCGATGTAGGCATTATTTACGTCGGTGATCTCCAGTTCGCCACGATTTGAGGGTTTCAAAGTCTTGATGATCTCAAAGACCCGATCATCGTACATGTAGATGCCAGTGACGGCAAGATTACTTTTGGGAACTTTGGGTTTTTCAGCGATGCCCTCGATGTGGTCTCCCTTGACCTCGGCCACACCAAAGCGTTGTGGTTCAGGCACTTCTTTAAGCAAGATCCTAGCCCCTCTATCCTGACGCTGGAAGGCCGCCACCGACTTGGAGATTCCGTGCTGAATGAGGTTGTCTCCCAGGATTACCACGATCTTCTCGCCGGCAGCGAAATATTCGGCTAAGCCCAGTGCCTCAGCGATACCTCCCTCTCCCTCCTGGTAGGTATAGTTGAGATGTTTCAGGCCGAACTCCTTGCCATTGCCCAGCAACCGCAGGAAGTCCCCAGCGTTGTTGCCGCCGGTGACGATGAGGATATCCTTGATACCTGCTTCTACGAGTGTTTGAATTGGATAATAGATCATCGGTTTATTGTAGACGGGGAGGAGATGCTTGTTTGTGATTTTGGTCAGAGGAAACAGTCTCGTTCCAAGCCCGCCAGCCAGAACAATTCCCTTCACATACTCCTCCTTTTCAATGGGGAGCCCTTTTCAGTTTCTTCTTTTTTTTGCCCTTTTTTCCAGATTCGTAATAGTGGTAATAGTAATAGTGGTAATAAGAGCCGTATCGACCCTCTGCCCTCACGTTGTTTAGCACCGCGCCGAGGATCTGTGCCCGAACGTTGTTCAGAAGCGTTTTAGCGCGATTCTCGGCTTTTCTGGTGGTTTCACCCGAGGAGATGACCAGAACGACCCCATCGGTATGAGCACCTAACACCGCAGCGTCGGTGACGGCCACCACCGGCGGCGAGTCGAACAGGATGACCTCGAAGTTCTTTTTAAGCTGTTCCAAAAGATCTCGCATGGCCTGGGAACTCAGCAGTTCTGCGGGGTTTGGTGGCAAGGTGCCGCAGCAGAGAAGGCTCAGATTCTTCACTTCCAATTCGTGCAGAGCTGCGTCCATGTGATTGTTGCCCAGGAGGATATCGGTTAATCCAAGGCTTCTCTTACACTTGAAGATGGAATCTAACACCGGACGTCTCAAATCGGCATCTACCAAAAGGGTTTTTGTGCCCATTTGGGCCATGGTGATGGCCAGATTGGCCACAGTGGTGGATTTGCCCTCGCCGGGTCCAGCGCTGGTGACCAGGAGTGTTTTCATAGGTCGGTCGAACTGGGAGAACTGTATGTTGGTTCGGAAGCTGCGGTATGCCTCTGAGACGGGCGATCTGGGCTCTAAGTGAGTCACCAAACGTGAGGCTATCGTGATAATCTCCTGTTCTTCAGATGAGCCGGCAGTTTTTCGAAGAGTCTTTTTCTTCTCGTTAACCTTGATCTGCGGTATGGAACCCAAGACACGCAGTCCGGTATGCCGTTCTACTTCCTCGATGTCTTTTAGAGAGTCGTCCAAGTAGTCCATAAGCAGGGTGGCTCCGATGCCTAAGCCCAGGCCGATGATCATACCGAGGAGGAGGTTGAGCTTTTTTCTGGGACGAATAGGCCACTTGGGTTCTTTGGCGCTGTCGATCACCTGTACCATGCCAATCTGGCCAGCCTCGGTGATGCGGGCCTCCTCCCACTTCTCTCTCATCATGAGGTAGACGTTCTCGTTCACCTTGGCCGTTCGTTCCAGCCGGGCCAGTTGAAGGCTTTTCTCGGGGAGAGCCTGAAGCTTTTCTTCATAAAGTTGGACCACATCGTCCAAGGCTCGGGCCTTGGCGTTCAAAGAGCTCACCTCGATCTGCAGAGAGAGGATCCGGTCGATGAGGTCTTGGGAATACAGGAGAGGATTTTCCGGCGCCAGATCCCTGGAGACAACCTTGGTCGCCTCCTCTTTCATTTTCGCCTTGGTCTTCTCAATCTGGGATCGAATCTCCACCATCTTATCGAAGTCCTCGGTATACCCCCTGGCGATAAATCCCGCTCGAATTGCTTCCAGATTGGCGATCTCTGCACGTAAATCTTGAATCAAGGGGCTGGAAACCTGAATGATGTCCTCCACCATGGTGCTTTTTGTTTTGGCCAGCTCCCTTTTCATATAGTCAAGGCGTTTTTGTGCCGCATCTCGCGATGTTTCCGCCTCGTTGTAGAGACCTTCGAATTCTGCCAGCTGCTGAACAAGGGCTTCAGTCTCCTCCGAAAGGGCGACCACCTTCTCGTTCTCCTTGAAGCGTCGCAATTGCTCCTCAGAAAGCTGAAGGTCTCCTTGGATGGTGTTCAGCTGTTCCTCGAGGAACTTACGCACCTCGGTGATTTCGCCCCTGGAGACCTCTAAGTCTCGCTGGTAATACTGGGCGGCATATGCGTTGGCAATATAAGATGCCTCCCAGGGCGTACCAGCTTGATATTTGATCTCGATGATATCGGTATCTCTGAGGGGTACAATGGTCAAATTGTCTCGCAGCGCCTGCACCGCATCGTCATCGCTGGCCCCTTGAGATATGGCTTTGAAAAGAGCAAACCGGTTTTTCTCCGGCGCGTCTAGGAGCCTTTTCAGCACCTTCTCTGCGAGGGATCTGCTTTTGAGGATCTCCACCTGGTTGTTGATGGCGGTTTCCCTTTCTATGAAGCCGGAGACCCCGAACAGTGATTCCTGCATGCCGCCGTCTTTCTCGATCATCAAGGTGGTTTTGGCCTCGTAAACCGGCTGGGCAACAAAAGAGAAGATGGCGGCGGCGATCACCGTGGTGAAGAAGGCCAAGACGATGATCCAGCGACCTCGATAGAGGGTGCGAAGGTATTCGTTCAACGCCACTGGGCGAGCATCCAATTCCGCCAAAGTCAACCTCCTTGAGGGTATTTATCGTCTGTAAGAGAGGAGCACGATGACGTTGGCCACGATGGCCAGCTGGGAGACAAAGGTGGCAAAGCGGGCGAACATGCGAAAGACGGTTCCTGAGACGACCACCGTGTCGCCCGGCTTGAGCACGGGGATAAGGTTGATATCCCCGGTGTTCATGTATTTTTTCACGTTGACCGTTATCACCTCTGAATCCGAAGCCCCAGTACGGATAATTTTTACCTCACTCAGCTTGGCATGATCCGTGGGTCCGCCGGCCAGGGAGAGGGCGGCGATGAGGTCGGTTCCATCCGGCACTTCATAAACCCCAGGCAGTTCCACCTGCCCCCAGATAAAGACCTTGATCATCAAGGCATCTTCAGTGCCCAAAGAAAGGTAGTACCGGGGAGATCGAGCTCCAGAGGTTTCAGAGGAACCGCGAATTTCCTGTCCCAGGAGCGGAGGAACACCCAATTGAAGCCAGAGGACGAAGAGGAGTACCAAAGCCATCCAATCCCGCCAGGTTTTTAGCATGGAGTCACTCCTTGTTGGTATCTGAGAATAGGTTTCAAGGTATTAAGTCCAGCCACCCCTCTTTTAAGGACCGCGCCTGGTGTACCACTGAGATGAAACTTATCGAACGGTGAAGCTCACCCAGTTGGACTCCGAACCCGAGCGCAACTCGGTACCCTCCCGATCCACTCGCCACCAGTATTCATGGCTGGGAATCAGAAGCGATTCGGTCGCGCGCCCGTCATCATTATAGAGGACTGAGTGGGGTGAAGAGAAGGGATCATGGCCTGAGCTCACCCAAACGGTTCGATCCTCCAAGACATCGTAAACTCGCAAGTGATTCTCCAAAGACTCCCCCGTTGAGATCCAAGAGAAAACCGGCCGTCTTACCTGAATTTCCCCACGGGGAGAGGTGAGGTTTTCGGGGCTCGGCTTTAAAATCAGCATGTAATCTACAGTATCCGAGGTCGCGCTCTCGTTGCCCGCTTGATCGAAAGCTGTTATCTGGTACTTATAGCGCAGCCCAATTTCAACGGTTGAGTCCTGGTAGACAGTATCGCACTCGTCTCTTCCCAGGATTTTGGTGGCCAGCAGAGTCAAGATCTCACTGGGAGGAGTCGATCGATAGATTTGGTAACCCCTCAGATCGCTCTCCGATCCCCTGAACCAGACCAGCTCTATCCAATCCTCACCGGGGATAGCGTCTATCCCCATCTCATTCCAAGCACTATCCGGCGGAGCTGCAAGCAGAGCAGGCTTGCCCGGTGGGGTGGTATCTGTGGGGGTGCTCTTATCGGTACAGCCAATCCAAGCGAGCAGAGCTATTGTCAGCAGAACGATGGGGAAAATATGCTGAGGTTTGGTGATCATCGGTATGCCTTTGATAATGACACAATGGTTAAAAGCCCACCGAGCCGCTGACCCGATGGATGTTCCCCAAATCGTAGGACACGAAGGCGTAATCCAGGACCAACCTCCAGAAACGAAATCCTGCCCCAACTGCCAGTTTTTCTCCCTCTAGACCAAGGCGCAGAGCCAGCCGATCTCGATAGGCCATTTCCAGCCCAAAGTGGTTTTGTCCCTGGTAGGCGGTATCCCGGTCGTAGGCAATGGTGGCCTTTGTGCCCCGGGCGGAGAAGGGTTGTGCATAGCTGAAGCCGAACTTCACGTTGAATGGGATGTGATCGCGATGTTTTGCTGAGGTGTCCCAACTGAGAGCCGTTTTACCTATGTTTTGCAAGTTCAATCCCCCAACGAAATATCCCAGGGGCTCAAAGTCAAACAATTTATCCAGCCCGAATCCTATCTGTGCACCCAGATCGATGCCCATACCACTGGCGGTAGCATCTCCAAGGCTCTGGCGGATGTACTTCAGGTTCAAACCCAGAGGAATTCGCATAGGCAGGACGAAATACTGCCATCCCAGGTCTAGATCAAAATGGTTCATCTTGGCGAAGGTGAAGATGAAGGCATCCTCAGCATCATTGAAAAACTTCACTGGATCGACGACCCACTCTTCTATGGGTCGGAGTTCTCCCCCTGAGAACCTGCCGGGCTCTGGAAATACGGGGATGTCATCGACGCTCAGTCGAATCCAGCTAAATCCCAAAGTGGCATCACTTGGTAAGGGCAAGGCCAGATTAATGTACTCGTGCTCGGCCAGATTGAAGAGAGTCGCATGCTGCACCGAGAGTTCCAATCTTCGCTGATGGGCACTGCCGGCTGGATTCCAGAATGGAGCCCACCCCTCTTGGGTTAGAGAGCAGTAAGCGCCCCCCAGCCCAAGTGGTCGTGCCCCCACGGCCACTTGGAGAAACTCCCCAGCATATTTGCCAGCCTCTGCTGACCGTGCTGGGACCAAGGCCAAGCCCAGACAGAGGGCGATCACGATGCAACGCCTGATATTCTGAAAAGTATGTGCCAACACCTCTCCCCCGGTAGGGAGGAGTTGAGAAATTCCTCACTTCAGAATGGCCAGCTTGCCCGTCTTGCTGACCACTTGGTCTTCCCATTTGGCTCGAATTTTGTAAAAATAGACCCCGTTGGCCAATGGTTCTCCCTGCTCGTCCCGACCGTCCCAGGTTTTTAGGTGATAGTCTAGCGCAGTCCCCAGTTGCCCCTCTTGGTCTAGAAAGTTATGAAAGCTCCTCACCAGTCTCCCGGAAACGGTATAGATTTTTAAGAAAATTTCCTCGGCGTGATTGGGTCCCGTCAGGCGATAGGTGAAGACCGTCTCTTTCTCGAAGGGATTAGGGTAGTTGCCCAGTTGGTCAATGCCGTGGGAGCCGATCACCTGAAAAGCCACAGTTTTAGTGGCCAGGTTACCGTTGCAGTCATGAGCCGCAAAAGTGACTGAGTGTTTTCCGGTGGGCAGGTTCATAGCATAGCTAACAGGCACGCTGTTACGCTCTGGGGAAGCGGAGACGACAATCTGATGGGCTTCCACGTCTTGCCCGTTGTGACGCACCTCGATGGGTCGCTCAATCACGTCTATGCCGTTGGCGTCCTGAATGATGGCCACGATCTTGGCATTGCTGGCAACCAGGGCTCCCTCGGCGAAATGTTGGTCTTCTGCGTTAACCTCAATGCTGGGGGGAGTCTGGTCTCCATTGATCATGGGGCAAAACAAACCCAGCTTAGAGACGGTGGCCACGACCGAGTCAGATGCTGGCCATGAGACCTCCGCATGCCTGATCCACCGCTGTATCGCTAAATTCCAGCGGTATATTGCTAATTTGTCCCTGTGACTGATATTCAGGGAATCCCCCCCATCCAGCCTGAAGGCCAGGAGAATCTGGGGGGAGTCAGAGACGGAGATCGAGGAGTCGACGAGTGCCACCTGATAGGCCAGTTGAACCCCCGTTCTCAACTTGGCGGGTTGCAGATCCGGCTGTTCTTCGATATGGGGAGGCATTGATTGGATGCTCACGACCTGAGGAGACTGCACTACGCCGGCCGGGATGTCGCAGTTGAAATTGCCATCTGGGCTATAGGCTGGCGCATGGTATCCGTTCACTACTGTGCCCTCACCAGGGGTCACGTTAAACCTGTCCACATCGATTTGCGCACTGGCAACGTTGTTGTTCTCGTTGGTTTCCTGGATGGCGTCTTCGGGATCCACCTCTACCAGAACCGCATAAGTGTGGGATGAAAGTGCCCAGGGAAGAAAAAGTGTGGCTCTCGCACCACCGGGAATGTGTTCGATGAGCCCTTCCCTGGTATCAGATTTCTCAAAAGACTCCGTTATGGTGACTCGGACTAAAATCGAGTTGGCCTGCATACCCCCGAGATTTTCGACATCAAGAGCAATACCCACCGTCTCCTCTCCCGTCAGGGTAATGCTGTTCTGGAGGATTTGCAGATCGGGTGGGGAGGGGAGTTGATAAAAATGCTGGGCACTGGACTTACGCTGGCCGGAGGAGTCCACGACGATTACCCAGTAACGGACGAGGGCGCCGGCAGAGAAGGGGGGAATGGCCTCGCTGGTACGATATTGGTGGGGTGATGATTGAAGGACCATCATTTGGGTGGTATCTATGGGGCTTTTGGTCCATCGACATAGGATAGAGTCGACTCCCTGGGGAGCGTCCACAGTAGCCCAGATATGCACGCTGTCACCCTCGGTGGGCTCCGCTGGATCGGTAAGGATACTGTCGAAATAGGCTTCGCCCAGCGAGAAAGAAACAGCTCCTGCGCCATCGGTCAGGTTCTGCGAATCCCAGAAGTAACATCTCGCTATGCCGGTTCCCCTAGAGGCAGTGTCTGGGAGGCCAATTTGGGCTTGGAATCCGCCATCAACGACAGGAAGGGAAGATTCCCAAAGAGGCACCCCGGCATGGTCCAGAATGGTCAGTTGCGCTTGTCCTCCGTTCCTCCCGCCCGTGGTCCCCTGAATGTTCAGGGTATCGCCCAGATTGACGGCCCGAGGTTGGATGGATAGGGATACTTTCCTTTCGGGAAAGCCTATCCTAGCGGCGGGGTCACCCAGGAGCGTATAGGTGTTGACCAGATCCCGGGCGACTTGCCCACCATAGTGAGATATGTATTGCAGCTTGGCTTGGATTACCGCCTGGCCGATGATTTCGTATCCTCGCGAGAAAATAATCTTCATGAGTTCGCTGTCCAGCTGATAGTCGCCGTATAACCATCCCAATCCTGAGGCGCCCCAAAATCCCACCACACCCTTGTCCTCGGCCAACAGGAGTCGTTCACCCAGACAGTCTCTTATGGGTTCTTCAAAGGCGGTGGTGAAACAGGTCATGCTAAGCACCATCGGCCAGCGAGAAGCGTTTCGCAGTCTTTCCACGTCATCCAGACGCATGAGGCCGGCGTCTGACCAAATTCCCCCTCCTCCATGACCGATGTAGTTCACCAACGACGCTCCCGCATCCAGGGCGTCGATGAGGTCTTGGGTGCGACCGTAGAAAGGATCAGTCTCAGGATAAGGGCTGAAGGCGTAGATTCTGGAGAGCATGAACTCCGGTGTCACGTAGTTCTGAATGAGTCTTTCAGACTGAAACCGGAAGGTGGAACCATAGTTACCTGTTCCACAGATGAATAACAATCGTCGACGCCAATCTCCTAACTCGGGCTCATCCTCTCCGCCTATGATTTTGTTTATGATGCCGTCCAATTGGCTGTTTGTTCGCACCGGCAGCCTTCCCAGAAACAAATCGGGAAGTTGGTCCTCTCCGCTGACACAGGCATAAAGGTTGTCGCAAGGAGTGGCTCCCCATAAAGAGGTTTGAGCCATTATCGGCGGAATGTAATTTCCGCCGAGTCCCATGGTATCTTTATAGTCCCAACTTCCATCCCCCACCAGGAGCACGTAAAGAGGTTGCGGGTCCCAATTTTGATGGGCATATTTCAGGAAGTCCCGAATGGCTTCCGGCGTGAAGAGTCCGTGGCTGAATTCATCATAGATGTGCCCTACCTCAACCACCTCCACTTGCAATCCCTGACTGGCTCTAAAATCCGCCAGGGGCAGAACGTGCTCATAGAAGTCCTGGTGTACGATGATGACAAGATCAGCTCCCTTCCCGGGAGCCCTCAGGTCTGACGGAGACCGGAGCTCGATGGACTCAACTCTTTTTTTGGCCCTGGAGCTCACTGCCAGGTATTTCGCTTGCTGGTCAAAAATTTCGTCTTGAAAGGTCAGTTGATAATAAGATTTCCCGCCAATCTCCGTCCATTCTCCTTGGCCATTGACCATGACGCTGGTGCCCAGCTTGTAGACCCAGACGGGGGAGCTTCTGAATCCTTTAAGGGTAAACTGATATAGCCCTGTTGGGCCCCCCTTGGGTTTGTTGAACTCCAGAAAGTCGTCTTCTGCCCAGTATAGCCTGGGGTACTCAACCTGAATCCAGTTGAGCAGAACTCTGTCGATGAGACCAGCTTCGGTGTCACCAGGGCAGATCAGGCTGAGGATATTATCACCCTTCCGGATGGCGCTGCTGGTGACTTCAAAGCCATCCTGAGCGCTGTCGATGAGTAGTTTCTCCTGGCCGTCCCACATCCGGTCGGCCACCAATTGGTCATTGAGGTAGATGAGAGTGTGATGGTCGGGATCGTGTTGCTCGGAGGAAGTACGACCGTGCAACATAACGCGCACCCGAGGTCGGAGGGGAGAATCCCTATCCGGCCGAGGGAGGTTGATGGGATATTCACTCATCTGCTGAGCGCTGACACCCGAGTCCCAAAACCAGTGATCGCGCAATGAGAATTGCTCATTAAGATGATCCCTATGGTTGTCCTCCTCAGCGTGCACTGTGAACTCATAACAAATAGGCCTTCGGGGCGCAGGATTGCCAATGTCTTTGATGCCCCCGTCCTCTTCCACCATTCTCGTCCCCTCCTCAGAACCCCAAGAAAGGTGGTAAACATTTTTTAAACTATACGGATCCTGCACCATGTCTTCGTGCTCTGGTAAATAGGTTTGCGTGTTGCTCCGACCATAAAACTCGATGGCATCACCTTCATCGAAGGAGCCGTCTTTTTCGCCGATAACGTAAAGGGGGACCGTTTTCCCTTTGTTACTCAACTGAAAGGTGCGCGGGTCGATAATTCCCAGATCAAGACCAGCCTGAGTAAGTTCCTGGCGACTGATGGAATAGAGGCCGTCTTCTACAACGGTGATTCTGCAGCGTTGGGAACCTTCCGTATGGCCCATGATCTGGGGGAGGGTCTCCATCGTCCTCGCCTGTCGCCAGGACCTGGCCGTGGGATAATTCAAAAGTAGGTCTGAGAGCACTTGTTCCGCAACTGGTGTATCTTGAGAAAGGCGAGCAGCTGAAGGGGTTGAAACGGCCCGTTGGATGAAATGCACCATGACCACCAAACGATGGCAGACTCTCAGCTGACCGCTCACCGGGTTGTACTGGAAGGGAAAGAGTCGGATCTGGCCAATTCTTTGGTCACGAAAAAAGCCCAGAGGTTCTGCTTCTGCCAGGATGCTGGGGTAGAATGCGTTTCGGCCGTAAACTTTTTCTGCTGGAGTGAAGGTCCAGCTCACTGACCTCCCAGAAGCCTGTTGGTCTGCACTGGGCGTTGGTACCGGACAGAGCAGTCCTACATCTAGGGTGGTCCATTCTTCTTCCAGCACATGCACCTGCAGCTCGCTCTCAAGGGGCATGCCCACCAGAAATCCTCTGACGGGAAGCAGCGGCCTGCCTCTGCTCGAGGTATATCCGCAGCTGGAGGCTTTCAGCCGTGAATATCCTTCTCCAGCACCATCAAGAGCTTCCACCTGGTAATGGAGGGTGATCGCCTCCAGCACCATCGTGGTGAGCCCGGATTCCAGCACCCGGATCTCATTCCCCTGAGCTGCGAGATGCCCAGGATCAAAAAGGAGGAAGAACAAAGCAAAGAAAGACGCCATTCCAACGGACGTCTTTATCACTCGTCTCTTACTCATGCGGCACGTCATTTCTGCGGACTTTCAGCTGCCAATTCTCTTTCCAGCAGATCCAGGACGATGTGACCGATGGTGATATGAGCCTCCTGGATGCGCTGAGAGTTCTCAGAGGGAACCTCCACGGAAAGGTGGGAGGCCTCGGCTAATGGTTCTCCACCCGAGCCAACAAGGGTCACGGTGAACAAGCCCAATTCGCGAGCGCGGCGTACGGCTCTCAGGACGTTCTCTGATTTTCCGCTCGTGCTGATGGCCACCAAAATGTCTCCCTTTTGGCCGAGAGCCTCGACCTGTTTGGCGAACACCTCCTCGAAGCCGTAATCGTTTGACAGACAGGTGATAATCGATGTGTCAGTGGTCAGGGCGATGGCGGCCAGGGGAGGATTGTCCCTCCCGAATCGGCCCACCAATTCTGCTGCCAAATGTTGTGCATCGGCGGCGCTACCCCCATTGCCACAAAACAGAATCTTGCCTCCTTGGCGGTAACATTGGCTGATCCTCTGATAAAACTCTGCGATCTGACCGATACTTCTCTGCGCGAGATCTCGTTTTACAGTGGCACTTTCGGCCAGCTGTTGGCTGATAATTTTGTGCTGTTGTGACATGATTTTTTCTCTATTTGCCAGTTATTTCTCGCCACACTTTCCCCCAAAGACCGATTTCTTCGCGCTCTGATGGCAGCAGGCGCCTCGTAGGGAAGGGTTTTCCCTCCAAAATGATCTCTGGATTGGCCGTCACGAGAAGCTGGGCCTGTTCATGCCCGATGACCTGTGCAGCGGTCTCAACTGCCCTCCTCAAACTCACCGGTCTGTCAGTGGAGTTGTGCGCATCGCTGCCGATGAAATGGACAAGCCCCCTCTTCAGGAGAGAGAGAGCCGTTTTTTTTACCTGTTTCCCGAACTTTCCCTCTAGGCTGCCGGCGTTCACCTGAATCAGCGCCCCAGAGCGAATGAAGGGGTAGAGGGTCGACTCGTTTCTCAACACGGACGAACTTCGCTCCGGATGGGCCACAATGGGGACGATACCATGTGTGATGAGACGAAAGCTCATCTTCTCAGCGCCTGGCGGGATGCCCTGCATGGGGAACTCCACCAGAAGGTATTTTCCGGTCCCGTTCAAGGTCAGACAAGGGAAGGCCAGGACTTTTTCTATCTCCGGCTGAAAGTAAATCTCAGAGCCAAAAACCAGCTTCACAGGAGGACCATCGGCCAAGATGCGCTCTTTGAAACTCTCAAAGCTGGTAACGAGAAAATCGACGAGCTCCTGGTTGGGTACCCCTAAAAGATGCGGAGTAACGCAGATAGTGCTGATGCCCTCTTCCCATCCCTTCCTGACCATGGCCACCGACTCTTCTATATCCATGGGACCATCGTCTACGGCCGGAAGAAGGTGGGCGTGAAGATCGATCATAGGTGCTCACCGATTGTGGATGGCTGCGGCGAATTCCTTAAGGCGACCTGGGCTCCCTTTCACCTCGAAGGCATTGCCCACAACCACGAAATCGGCTCCGGCCCGAACCTTCTCCTCCGCGACCCGCGGCTCTCGGATGCCACCGCCCACCACCAGGGGCAGGGAAACATAGGCATCCACGGCCTGGATCATCTCTTTGGGCACGGTTTGCACGGCGCCGCTTCCCGCATCCATGAACAGCAGCTTCATACCCAAGTATTGTGCTGCCAAAGCGTGAGCCTTGGCGATGTCCGGCTTGTCTCGAGGAATGGGTAGAGAGTCGCTCATGTACTGAACAGAGGTCAGCCGGCCCGAGTCGACCAGAAGATAGCCCGTGGAGATGGGCTCGATGCCGATTTCTTTGATCAGAGGAGCAGCACGAACTTGTTGTTCTATAAGATGTTGTGAAGCACGCCCGCTGATTAATGAAAGGTATAAGATAGCGTCAGCGTGTCGCGAAATTTGAGCCATGTTACCGGGAAAGATAATTAACGGAAGTTCGACCCGCTCCTTGATCTTTTCCAGAACCTCCTGGAAACGCAATGACAAAAGCAAGCTGCTGCCCACCAGAAGCGCGTCCACATCGCTCTGAGCACATTGCTCCCCCAGGTTCGCGAGCCGTTCCGTTTCCAGGCGATCTGGATCTAGAAGGACCAGAAATCCGGCACCCCGACGCTGTCTCACCTCTCGCAAAGTCTCATAGACGGTCATACCTGGCCCTCATCCTTTCTGTAAGAGCCCCTGTATAGCCTCGGGCACAGCGGCCAAGGCCTCCGGTAACTTCGAGGGATCCCCCCCGCCGCCCTGGGCAAGGTGTGGTTTCCCTCCTCCTTTCCCCCCAACAACCGCGGCCACTCGTTTGACGATATCCCCGGCACGCAGCCCACGCTCAGACATGGCTTTCTCACCCACCACGGCTACGAACAGAGCATCCTGTCCCACCACTGTGCCCAACA
>SMTZ1_10000130_pt1 | contig 83440 bp, 67 predicted proteins | sample DeeMarSWOR136_30_FD_25667 | JGI IMG/M metagenome (IMG submission 25667) | reverse complement strand
GGTTTTGGCGTGAAGGCCTCAGGTGGTATCAGAGATTATTTGTCCGCTCTTGAATTCATCAAAGCAGGCGCAAATAGGATTGGCACGTCATCCGGAAAGGCAATAATGGAGGGGATTACAAGGTGAAATAGAGTATTAAAGAATAAAAAGATTATCCAATTATATAAAATCCACATAATATCAGGAGTTTTAGAAATCACCCCTTGACAATGCCCGATTTTTCATTATAATATATGCGTTGAAAGGAGGTGCAAACTTAATGACAAAAGTAACTGTTTACGAAGGCGAATCGTTCGAAAATGCAATACGTCGCTTTCGTAAATCGGTTGAACGTGCCGGCATTTTGCGAGACGTTAAGAGGCACGAAGTTTATGAAAAACCGAGTGAAAAGAGAAAAAGACGTCTCATTACAGCACGCAAGAAGGAGCTCAAGCGGCAACGGGAGGAGTTATAAGAAGAACCCATGCCGAGGAAGTCTTAGAGCTCCAAAAAGTCCTTGACATCCTGGCTGATTGCTGCCAAACAGAACCTGGCAAAAGAAGGGCGAGATCGATTTCTACTATAAAAGAAGAGATTGCCGTAGAGCGTGAATTGAGCAGAACAGAGGATATTAGAAGATATGGAGAAGCTGTTCAGTTTCATGTGCCTGATCCTATTGTCTTCAGGAATGAACTTTCAGTTTCACCCTATTTAACGGAAGAACAGCTTATTCAGTTAAAAAATTGGTTTATTTTCGTAAATGGCATAAAAAAGAGATTTTTTGGTCATTATCTAAGTAATTATTTCAACAGATTGCACGATTATAACGAGATTATCGCGGATATTGATGTAAAAATAGATAATAGTGCTCAAATTCGAGATAATGCCTCAGCATTGCTTCAAAGAATCAGAGATGAGAAGAAAAAGATAAAGATCAATATGCAGGCCATACTACAAAGGCTGCTAATGGATCGTCCAAGTCTGTTTACAGATTCAACTATCCTTCAGAGGAATGGCAGATATGTATTACCGGTTAGAAGGAATTTCAAAAAGGATCTTCATGGTGTTGTACATTCCTACTCGAATTCAGGAGAGACCGTATTCATTGAACCGATGGAAATCACTGATGATTCTGCAAGATTGGTAGAAATAGAGGAGCAGGAAAGGGAAGAAGTTCAGAGAATTTTAAAGGAATTGACTAAGGGTATTCGTTCGCGCATAGATGAGATCGAACAAGATATTGAAGTTATCGTTGATCTTGATCTGTTGTTTGCCAAGGCACGTTTTGCCGATAATTTGAATGCAACCAGACCGATTTTTGGACAGAGGCTAAAGATTGTCAATGGTTATCACCCACTTTTAAAAAGGGTGAAAGAGAACGTGGAGCCGCTTAATCTGTCATTGAATTCTGATAAGAAGGTACTTTTGATTTCAGGCCCCAATGCGGGCGGTAAAACCGTTGTTCTGAAAACTGTGGGTTTGATAATACAGATGGCCGAGTGTGGTATGTTTATTCCCGCTGAAGAAGGAAGTGTGATTCCATTTTTTGATGAGGTCTATGCAGATATTGGTGATGAACAGAGTATTGAAACCAATCTTTCTACCTTTGCCGCTCATGTGAAACAGATAAAAGAGGCTTTGGAAGGAGATGACAATTCACTTGTTCTTCTGGACGAATTGATGAGTCAGACGTCAGTAGAGGAAGGTTCTGCTTTGGCTACAGCAATTCTTGAGGCATTTGTGCGGAAAAAAGGTATGGTTCTTGCGACAACACACAATGAGGACTTAAAAATTTATGTGAGTAGAAGAGAGGATATGATAAACGGTGGTATGGAATTCTCTGATAAACCTACCTATCGACTTATCATAGGTATACCTCAACCCAGCAATGCTATTAAACTTGCAAACAACCTGGGCCTGAATGGCGGCATCATTCAAAATGCGCTCAAGTATCTTGATAAAGACAAAATGTCATTGAATAAGCTTTTCGAAGACCTTTCCAAGGAATTGAAGGCGGTGGAGATCGAGAGAGGAAAGTTGTCTATCCTTGTCAAGGACTACGAGACAAAACTGAAGGAATTGAATGAAAAGAAAAAAAGAGAGTTATCTGAACTTAAAGCAAAATACAAGAACGAACTCATTCAGGCAAAAAGAAGTATCGAGAAATTGGTAAAAGATCTAAAGAACAGGGGACCAAAACCAGAGGCAATACATGAGATGAGAAGTTTCTTTGAAAAAAAACTTCAGATCGAGGATATCCACATGCCATACCATCCACGTGTCGGAGAGATGGTGAGGATTCGAGAACTCAGAAAGGTTGGTTTAGTTATTGCAGAACACGCAGGTAGATACAAGATTAGCCTTGAGAATATATTTTATTGGGTAGATCCTAAGGAAATAGAAAGGATAGTGGAAGAATAAGAGCGTCAGATGATCAGGATATCAGGGTGAAGAGAATCAGGAAATCAGGTTATCAGGGACAATTATCAGCTAGTTCCCTAGTATTCTGGTATCCACTGCCTGATGTTCTGATGTCCTGATAACCATACTATGATTGAGAAAGAGAAGATTGAAGAAATAAAGAGGCAGGTTGATATCGTTGCATTGATTTCGCAGTATATACAATTAAAGAAGGTCGGGAAAAACTTTCGAGCGCTATGTCCATTCCATTCTGAGAAAGAACCTTCTTTTTATGTAAGCCCTGATAAAGGAATATTCTATTGCTTCGGCTGTAAAAAAGGTGGGAATGCTATCAATTTTCTCATGGAGTATGAAAAACTGGATTTTCCTGCTGCAGTCAAGAAATTGGCAAAGAATTTGGGGATTGAGATTGACACAACGAGAGGTTTGAAATACAAGGAACTCTATGAGGTGAACGAATTGGCATGCCAATTTTTTGCTGTATGTTTATCTAAAGAAATCGGAAAACGGGGGCGTTCCTATCTAAAGGAACGTAAGATAGAATTAGACAAATTAACGGATTTCCGGCTTGGTTATGCACCATCTTCTGGTGGTCTTGTAACCTTTATGCGGCAGAAAGGCGTATCACAGGATAGCCTCAATAAGGTTGGACTTATATCAGCAGCTGCCTCTGGTAGAAATAAGAATAGAGAAATATTTAGGGATCGGCTTATTTTTCCGATATTTAATATTTCTGGGAGAATAATCGGCTTTGGCGGTCGCAGTATTGATGATTATGTGAGGCCCAAGTATCTTAATTCTCCCGAGACGCAAATATTTAAGAAGGGGCAGATCCTTTATGGTTTATTCCAATCGAAAGAGAATCTTAGAACCAAAGGTGAATCTTTGCTTGTCGAAGGTTATTTTGATCTATTAAGTCTTTACCAGAAAGGCCTTAACAACGTCTGTGCACCTTTGGGGACTTCATTGACTGAGAGCCAGGCAATATTGATGTCACGGTTTTCAAAGAAGGTTAACATTTTGTTTGATGGAGATCTATCAGGTATGAAGGCTGCTCTTCGTGCTATCGGCATGCTCATTAATGCACAGGTCGATGTTTTTGTAACGTCACTTCCAAAAAATACAGACCCTGATACCTTCATAAACGAAAGTGGTGTTGATAAATTGAAGAAGACTATTGATGAAGCACAAGATTTCTTTCATTTCTATAAAAAGGCAGTCAAAGCTGATACGGTTGAGCAGGAGATCGTTTTGATCAAGGATCTTATCGAAATAATCAGTAAGATCCGTGACCCAATAAGGTTTGATCGCTATGTCAAATATGCCGCGCGTGTTTTTGATATTTCTGTTGATACAATAAAAAAAGCTATGGGTAAGAAAGAGGAATCGAAAGAAAAACCGATGGGCAGACAAAAAGTCACGCAGGAAGAAAGGTTGATGGCAATGATATTAAATCAAAAAGAGTATTTTCCTCAGGTAAAGGAATTGCTTAAGCCTAAGGACTTTGGTGAAGCAGGTCTTACGCGATTATACAAGATGATTTTGAAAAATGAGAATTTTAATGTTTCTGATCTTTCTGAGGTTGATATAATAGATGAGGTTTTGAAAGATAGATTATTATCATTGATTGTTAAGGAGTTACCGGTCCCCAAAGAGTCTTTTTTTAAGGCACTCATCCAGTACAAAAGTAATATAGAAGAAAAGAAGATCAGAGAGAAAATAAGCAAAGCCCATGCAGATGGTGATGAAGCAGCGCGAATCAAGTATCAGAAGAAATTGAAGGAACTTCGCCAAAAGATGCTCAACATTTCGATTGATGTTGTACCAACAGAAAGTGAACTATGATTGTATGTTTAATAGAATATATATATATGTATTGTGTTTAGAAAGAAAATATATGTATGTATTTAATTTAATGTTATAAACCTTAGAGGTTTATAGTATAAGAAGGAGTGTGAAATTGAAATACTCTCAGAAAATAATAGATAAAGCAAAGTCTACGGGAAAAATTTCCCTTAAAGACATCAATAAATTGATACCTGAGAATGCTACACCTGATGAGATAGATGAAATTCTAGCAACACTATCACGCAATGGAATTATCATTGTGCAAGATGACAAAGAACGACCGGTAAGGCGGGTACGCGCAAAAAGTTCATTAAGGCCTGAAGAACCTATTCGCGCATATTTCAAAGAACTCGCGAAGTATGACCTTTTGACAAAGGAAGAAGAACATGAATTGGCAGTGAAGATAGAAACTGGTTACCGTATGATTGAGCGCCAATTTTTACCTTACCCTTGTGCTATCCATAAATTGCTTGAGATATGTAAACAGGTGGAAAACTGTCACAAGAGTCTTGATCAAATATCACGCGTTGAAATAGAAGCAATGATGGACAAACGGACATTTTGGGCAGAAAGACAGCGATTTGTGCGTCGTGTGAAATCGATAGAACGAGATTATAACTCTCTGATTCAGCTTTACAAAAAATACCGCAAGGATAGATCTAAAACCGTTGAATGGCGCATATTTGAGAAAGAAGAAAGGATTTTGAGAAAATTGTCGGTTCTTTCCCTTCAGCATAGTGTTGTTAATGTTGCGATATATGTTTTTAAAGAAACTATAAGAAGACTGAGAAAGGTTGAGAAAACATTACCAAAACTGAGAAATAAAGATGAAATTAAGTCGTCGATGAAAGAGAGGAGGGTTCTTCTGAAACAACTTAATGCTAACAGAGATGGTATTCAAGAGACGAAAATGATAGTAGGAACATGGGAGGATTTGATCAACCGAGCTCGGCAGAGGATGATCGAAGGCAATATGAGATTGGTTATTTCTATTGCTAAGAAATATGTGAATCGTGGTCTTGAATTTGCTGATCTTGTTGGTGAAGGTAATAATGGTCTTATAAAGGCTGTCGAGAAATTCGATTACCGGAAGGGATACAAGTTTTCGACCTATGCAACGTGGTGGATAAGGCAAGCCATTACTCGCGCCATTGGTGATCAAGCGCGAACTGTTCGCGTACCAGCGCACATTCTCGACACAATGAATAAGGTAGCACGGGCACAGCGTGATATGATTCAGGATCTTGGGCGTGAACCGACGGTTGAAGAGATTGCTGATCGACTAGATATACCAACTGACAAGGTAAGGATGGCGCACAATATTTCATTAATTCCAATTTCTCTTGATAAACCAATAGATGATGAGGAATCGAGTTTTGTTGGCGATTTTATAAAGGATCCTCTTGCGGATTCACCCTCAAGGAGAGCGGCAGTTGAAGTTCTAAAGGATCGTTTTAATGATATTCTCAGGGATCTTCCAAAACGTGAGGAGAAGATAATAAGGCTACGCTTCGGTTTGAATGATGGTATGCCAAAGACTCTAGAAGAAGTTGGTCGTATGTTCAATATTACTAGAGAACGAGTTAGGCAGATCGAAGCAAAAGCATTGAAGAAGCTTCGTCATCCAACAAGACTTCGTAAATTGCAGATGTATAAGGATCTGATAGATTGAAGATTATAAAATGCAGATTTCAAATTTTCTATTTTGGTAAAAAAGAGGTCGTGTTCAATCTACAATATGATATATGCAATATGCAGTTTAGAGTCTTGACACATATATTGATCTGCATATAATACAGTATGAAAAAATCGAGAAGCGTATTGAAGAATATTAGAAAATCAGCGCAGCGCCGGAAGGTCAATTATTCTAAAAAAAGAAGGTTAAAAAATGCGATTAAGCATATTAAAAGATTGGACTCAAAAAAAAGTGCATTAAAAGCCTATCCTGAGGTTCAGTCATTGATCGATAGGGCTATTCAGGATGGTATTATCAATAAGAATACTGCTTCACGTTACAAATCGCGCCTTCTGAAATTTATAAGTGGCAAAAAATAATCTCAGCAATACTCTTTTTTTCGGGAGGCAGTTATCATAACATCATATGGTCCATCTATACTATCATTTATCCCCCTCCCTTGATGGGAGGGGATAAAGGGGTGTATTATCTCGCCTGATTCTATACCATGATTCTCCCCTGCGTTAAGCTGTGGATCCATTGACATATTTATTTAAGTTCCTATAATATGTGTCTATTATTGGAGCACATGTGAAAGAAAAATTCATGGAATATTTTTTATTGGATTTTGTATGAAAAAGTGAAGGAGGAAATATGAATAAGCTGGGTTTATCTATACTCATAGTAATATCGCTTGGGCTAGTATCAGGTTTAGCATTGCTTAATCCGAGCGATGAATTAAATCTCAATATCCCAATTGTGGATATGAAAGGAAGGGTCGGTAAATGTCAGGTCGAAGTTCTTGATATAGATGATGATGTCATCGGAAGCGCATACCGTTTTGTATTTGTTAGTAAAGAGCACTTCTCTGTCCCAATTAAGATTAAATTGAAAAAGAAAGTGGATGATTATGATCTTTTACGAGTCAAGGTAACATTTAGGAACGAAGAGATGGTTTATTCACTTCACCAACTTCAGGATCGTATGATTGTAAAAATCCTTGGTCAGAATGAATTTATCAAAGGAACACCAATTAATTATCGAATTATTGTATGTAATCAAAGAACCAATGAACCACTCGTAGGTGCTGCGGTGGAGATAACACTCAAAGAAACTGACGGAGATAAAAATGTTTTTAAAGGATCAACGGATAGATCTGGTACCTGCAAAACAGACTTTTTGCTTCCTGAACATATTGACAGGGCTGAGTTGCATTTCGAAATCGTTTCTGATATAGGCCAGGAGGCATATGATATATCTATTAAATTCTTAAGCGGTAATCTTACCTATCTTGTAACTGATAAGCCAATATACCAACCAGGGCAAACAATACACATTCGTACTTTATCATTGCGTAAGCCAAACCTTGTTGCAGTGGATGATGGTGATTTGGTTTTTGAGATTGAGGATAGCAAAGGTAATAAGGTATTTAAAGAGTCTGTCAAGACGGATAAATTCGGTACTGGCTACGTTCAATTTTTGCTTGCTGATGAAGTCAATTTTGGTGATTACACAATAAGAGCGATACTCGCTGGCGAAAAGATTGAAAAGACTGTAAAGGTAGAAAAATATGTGTTGCCCAAATTCAGGATTACACTTACAGCTGATAAAGAATTCTATCTACCAGGTGAGAGAATGGAGGGAGATATTGATGTTCAATACTTCTTTGGCAAACCAGTCGCAGGAGGTAAGGTTAAGATAACCACATATAGATATGACATCGGTTTTCAAAAAGAGGCGGTGATTGAAGGTGCAACTGATAGTAATGGAAATTATCACTTTACTTACGATCTTCCTGATTATTTTGTGGGCGAGCCTTTAGAAAAAGGCGATGCCTTTATACGGTTAGATATTGATGTTATTGATAAAGCAAATCATAGCGAGAAGATATCCACAAAAAAGAAGATTGTGCAGGATATACTGAGTCTTTCGATCGTGCCTGAAGGAGGTGTGTTGAGACCCCAGCTGGAGAACCGAATCTATGTACTCGTTAATTATCCAGATGGTTCTCCCTGTGTGGCACATGTGGAGATGACCATTGAAGGTAAAAAGATGACCGATGAGACAGATGAATTTGGTATTGCAGAATTCCTATATATACCAAGAAATTCCAAAACAGAGATTATTGTTGACGCAAAAGATGAAAAAGGCGAGATGGCTCAATTGAAAAAACAATTTGCCTTGGACATTGACCGTGATCAGATAATAATGAGGATGGAACGTGGCATATACAAAGTAGGTGATGCTATTGATCTGCAGCTCTTGACAACGAAAAAAAGTGGAAGGGTGTATATTGATGTTATTAAGGATAATCAAACTGTGTTAACGAAATCGGTTAATATCAGCAATGGTAAAGGTAATTATAAGTTAGGTCTCACTCCAGACATTGCTGGTTCAGTGTGGCTCCACGCTTATATTGTGACTCCTGGTGGCGACATTGTGAGGGATACTCGATTTTGTTATGTCCATTCGGCAGACGATTTGTCAATAAGCATTAAGGGTGATAAAGACGAATATCTACCTGGCGGAGATGGACAGATTATTTTCACCGTGAATGGCAAAGATGGAAAACCAAGAGTGGCAGCACTTTGCATTGCTGTTGTAGATGAAGCAGTATTTGCGGTTTCTGAACTTCAACCAGGATTGGAAAAAGTCTATTTTACTTTGGAGAAAGAAATAATGGAACCGCGCTATGAAATTCATGGATTTGAACCAGAAAAGATTGTGAAAAAGCCCGGGATCGAACCACGTGCAGAAAACGTGATGTTCTCGACACTTGAGCCGAAAGAACCATTTCCAGTAGATTATACTACTCCTCAGGAGATCAATGAGAAGATACTAACAGCTTTTTCTCAGAGATTAATGCAGACCCGAGATATTATTTACTCTGCGATTAATCAATATTATGCCGAGCATAATGAATATCCGAAGAGTGTAGAAGGATTGGAGATTTTGCTTGAAGAGGGTTTTCTGAAAGAAACAGATATAAAGGATCCTTGGGCGAGAAGATACCGTGTTGTAACGAGTGGGGATTACTTATCTTGGTTTAATATTTTTTCCGCAGGTCCAGATGGCATTTTTGATAATGAAGATGACTTAAACGAATGGGGTAGGGGTTGGCATAGAGATGAAGAAATATTCCTTGATGCCGATCGTATGATTATGCCTCAGGAAGCGGTTGCAGGAGCACCCAAATCATCTGTTCGAGCGCCAGGCGTACCGGCTACGAAAAAGCGAGAGGGGAGAGGACCTGGTGAAGAGCCGCGTGTTCGTGAATTTTTTCCTGAGACATTCATCTTCGAGCCTGCTTTGATAACTGATGCAAATGGTGAAGCTCGGCTTTCTGTCACCATGCCTGATGCGATTACAACGTGGCGGGTCACCACATTCGCATCATCACAAAAAGGAGAGCTTGGTTCAACACTTTCTCAGATAAAAGTTTTCCAGGAGTTCTTCGTGGATGTAGATTTGCCTGTTGCCTTAACCGAAGGTGATGAAATTTCAATACCGGTAGCAATCTACAACTATTTGCCACGAGATCAGGAGATTAAGCTTATTCTACAAGAAGAGGACTGGTTTGATATTTTGGAAAAGAATGAGATAAAAAAGACACTTAAGAAAGATGAGGTTTCAGTTGTTTATTTTCCGATAAAGGTGAAAAAGATCGGTTATTACTCAATGTTAGTCAAAGCCTATGGCGAGCTGAAATCAGATGCGATCAAAAGAACGATTGCAGTATTACCTGACGGCAAACGGTTTGATGATATTATATCGGATAGACTCCAAGAAACTGTTATAAAGAACGTATCGTTCCCGAGTAATTCAATTGAGGAAGCCAATTCGCTTGTATTGAAAATATTTCCTGGAATTTATTCGCAGGTTGTTGAAGGTCTTGATGGTCTCTTTCGTATGCCATTTGGCTGCTTTGAGCAAACATCCTCAGTTACCTATCCAAATATTCTACTGCTTGATTACCTAAGGCAGACTGAGCAGATTAAGCCTGAAATCGAAATGGCCGCCGAGGAATACATTAGTCTTGGCTATCAGAGATTGCTTTCTTTTGAGGTCAAGGGTGGAGGTTTTTCTTGGTTTGGCGATGCCCCGGCGAATCGAGTGTTAACCGCTTACGGATTAATGGAATTTAATGATATGACAAAGGTTTATGAGATTGATGAACGCCTTATTTCCCGCACAACACAATGGTTAAAGGATCAACAGAATAAAGATGGTTCGTGGACACCTGATCCGCAATATTGTCATGCTGAGTCTTGGACAACAATTCAAAAAAGTGAAATTCTACCAACCGCATATATCGCGTGGGCATTGGGAGACATCGGTGATCGAGGAACTGAAGTGGCAAAGGCATTATCTTATTTAAAAAAGAATCTGAACGCAGCAAAAGATCCGTACACAATGGCGCTTATTGCCAATGCTTTTGTTGCGGTTGAGCCAAAAAGTGAGACAACGATGGAAGTTTTGAAAAAACTTGTTGCCATGGCAAAAGAAAAGGATGATGCGATTTATTGGGAATCAAGTGTTCCATCAATAACATTCTCAAGAGGCAATGGCGCTGATATCGAAGCGACTGGTCATGCTACTTATGCATTAATTAAATCGGGCAAGTACAGCGATGTTGTTACCAAGGCTTTGACCTATCTTATTCGTTCAAAAGATTCCAGTGGGCTATGGTACACGACACAGGGGACAGTTATTGCACTGCGATCACTGGTAGCGGTTCTCGGTGGTGTAGCTGAGGATATCGATGCCCAGATTATCGTTATGATGAATGAAAAAGAAATAAAAGAACTGAGGATCGATAAGAGCAACGCCGACTTAATGCATCAGATTGATTTGACAGAATATCTTGGTAAGGACAACGCTGTTGAGATAAGCGTGAAGGGAGAGGGTAATTTCCTGTACGAGATTACGCGCGCGTACTATATACCGTGGAAGGATTTACCTCGTCCACCAAAACCGCCTTTTACTATAGATGTGGATTATGACCGCACAAAACTTGGTATTAATGATATCGTGAATGTTGACGTATCAATACAACTCAACAGAGCAGGCGCCGCTCAGATGGTTATGGTAGATTTGGGTATTCCACCGGGGTTTGAGGTCCAAACACCGACGTTAGATGAACTTGTTGGCAAGAAGATTCAGAAATATACTATCACTCCAAGACAGCTTATTATCTACCTTGATGAAGTGGACTCTCGTAAACCGGTTGATTTATCCTATAGCATAAAGGCGAAGTATCCGATAAAGGCAAAGGTTCGTGCTTCACGGGTGTATGAATACTATAATACATCTGATGAAGGTGTTGAACAACCGATTGAGATGAAGGTGACGTTGTAGGAAATAGAAGATAGAGTTCCTTAACATAATGGCGGAGTACCTAAACAGCACTCCGCCATTGTCTTGTATTGTCTTTGTGGATAAAACTATAAATGTGAATTAAAGATACTTTCTCAGATATCTCAGTCTACCAAGTATATATTTCAATGTCGATGGCAGTTCTGCAATCATGCAATTATAAATATATCCGCATGTACACCCTGGACATTTGAGATTGAACATATCTTGAACGCGTTTTCTGTACCGGTTTGAGCTGATTATTTCCTTTATTCTTCTTTCTTTTAGATTCCCTAACGGTTTGAGAGCCCAACATCCAGAGTATAAATTCAACTGGCTATCTATATAGAATCTAAAATATCCCAAGGTGCAAGGTGCATAGTCATTACGCCCTTTGAGATAACCTCGAGAGAATTTCAGCGAAGCGGAATCAAGTGAAAAAAGGGCCGGTTTCGTGTCTCTGATTTTGAGCAGATATTCAATCATTTGGTCTACGGTTCTATTATCATTGACAAGAAGCGGGTGATCGTCTACATATTTGTAGAAATAGAGGTTCGTGTCAAAGAGATTAAATGTCCAGTTGATACCGAAGTGCTCAGCAAGTTTTATGAGACGAGGTACCTCTCTGATGTTCAATCTTATAATGGTTGTTCCAATACTGCACATACTTCTTAGATTTCCGTTACTACCAATTAGCTCCGCTAATTTTTGGATGCCTCGGAGAGCTTTTCTATAGTGACCGGAGATGCCTCTTATTTCATCATTAGTTAAGCCAATCCCATCTATAGAGACGGAAATATGATCGATCCCACTCTCAAGTAGAAGCTTTGCTCTTTTCTCGAGCAGCAATCCATTCGTCACCACATAGACTTTCGCCTTGGTGATTTCTTTCGCATTTCTTACCAGTTCACCAATATCTTTTCTCAATAATGGTTCTCCACCGCTAAAACCGATCGTCTTAATGCCAAGATCTTTAAGTTGATGAAATATATCAGTAAGTTCTTGAACTGTTATATCAGTCTTTGCATATTTCTCTATGTATTCACTCTTCCAAACATCACAGGTTACGCAACGACTATTACAGCGTTCGGTTATTTTCAAATCTACCGCTAAAGGTTCTGGATTTATAAGATTCAAAAAACCACGATGATGTTTTCCGGCATAAAGTAATAACACCTGAAAGATTCTTCTCAGTATCCAGGATCCCAAAAACTTTTTTCTATTCATTTTATTTTTTCTGTTTCTCTGGTAAATACCTTCTGTTTATTTCTGTTTTTCCATCTGTATTGTCCGCACAGGAAATGGGATGTTAATGCCTTCCTGACCGTAGCGTTTATGCAAAGCTTTTATGAATTCATGTTTAATTAGATACTGGTTAACGAATTCCTTGACGCGTAGTATTATCGAAAAATCGATACTGGAGTCACCAAATGTGTGATAACGGATAAATGGTTCAAATTCTGATTGCCCTCCTTGTACTTTCTTCAACACATCTTTTGCTACTTCGATAGTAATTTTTTCGACTTTTTCGAGATCACTGCTATAGCTTACCCCGCATTGAATAATAAGCGACATTTCTTTTTGCGGTTGGTGGAAGTTTGTGACAATGGTATTCGCCAATTTAGAATTCGGGACAACGATCAAATTATTTGGTAGTTCTCTTATCTTGGTATTTCTCCATGAAATATCTGTTACGTATCCTTTTTCGCCAGAATCTAGTTGCACGTAATCACCAACTTGCACTTGTTTTGAAATGATAATCTGTATTCCAGCGAAGAGATTCGAGAGTGTTGGTTGAAGCGCCAGGGCGACAGCAAGGCCACCAACACCGAGCGCCGTGAGAAGAGGCGCAATTGAAATACCGAGTGATTGGAGTATTATAAGTCCACCAATCACAAAGATTATGATTCTTGTTAGATTTATGAACAACGAGGCTGATGGTAATGCTGCATTCTTTTTGCTGTGGAGTTGAATAAGACCTACAATAATTTTTGCAAGGACAACTGTTGCTGAAATTATGATTGCAACAAGCATGATCTTTCGGAATATATCTGAGATGCTCGACTGTAGTGGCAGAGCGGCAAGCGCACCGTATATTCCTCCAATCCCAAACCATAGTATTGCAACACCTCGTATTGCTCCAACAATTATCTCGTCACCTTCCCATTTGGTTCTCTCAGCGAATTTCTTAAGTTTTGCAAGTATGATCTTTTCGACAATTATCCCGATAATAACACCACCAAGGACGAAAGATAACGATGTAATTAAATGCGTTAATGTTAATTCTTCAGTTAACAGATTAGGCTCCTTTAATTAAATGAATATATTCAAGAATTATGTGCAATTGCACGATTTTTTGCCACAGATTTTATTTTATTCATTCTTTTTGGCAAGTCAAGGTCATTGTTCCCACCCGGGGCCTTATGTACTTGCTCTATAGTTCTTACTTATTGACTTTGTTTGGTTTATATATATAATATATTAAAATATTATGAGCAAACAGATATTGCAAGACAAAGATTTTGTGCGGAGAATAGAAGAAATCAGCGGTCAGAAGCTTGCTGATTGCTATCAATGTGGCAGGTGCACTGCAGGTTGCCCTTTTGCTAAGTTCATGGATGCACCACCTAATCAGGTTATTAGATTTATTCAGCTTGGTTTACGTGATGATGCCGTAAAGTCACAAGCTCCATGGTTTTGTGCTGCTTGCCTTGTCTGTCAGACACGATGCCCAAGGGGTGTGGATATCCCACGGCTAATGGAAGCTGTCAGGGCAATTCATCTTCGTACCAAGGAGGGTCGCATAGATGTCGCTCAGATAGATGCGGAGTTGCTGATGGACGCACCACCCCTTGTTTTCATAAGTGCATTGAGAAAATATTCATATTGATATAATGAAGTTAACCTATTATCCGGGATGTACACTGTATACCAAGGCAAAACCATTGAATACTTCAATGCATGCTTCGTTTAATGCGATTGGTGTCGAACTCATTGAATTGCCTCATTGGTATTGTTGCGGAACCACATTTACACTTGCTCGTGATAATCGTATGTCCTTAATTGCCCCTCTGAGGATATTGGCAAGAGCACAGCATGAAGACAGCAAGGTGATTGTTCCTTGTTCGGTCTGTTATAATACTTTGAAGAGAGCTAATTACATATTCAAAGAGGATAGGGAGACCTTGGATATTATAAACGAGCATCTCGAAGAGACCTATGATGGAAATGAACAGGTTGTGCATCCTCTTGAGTTTTTGAGGGATAACAAACAACTGATTAAAAATACCATTAAAAAAGATTTGAAGGATATAAAAGTTGGATGTTATTACGGATGCCTTCTCTTGAGACCAAAGAAAGAAATTCAATTTGATGATCCTGAATCTCCAAGTGTGTTTGAAGATTTTATTAGTCTGATTGGTGCGAGTCCAATAGATTTTCCTTTCAAAGTTGAGTGCTGCGGCTCTTATCTTATAGTGAGTTCGCCTGATGCTGCGATTGAGGCATCATACGCGATTTTGAGAAACGCACGAGGGAATGGAGCTGAGGCTCTGGTAACATCATGTCCACTGTGTCATTATAATCTAGATGCACTACAGAAGAAAATAAAAGCAGTACATCCAGAATTTACTGAAATGCCCATCTTTTATTTCACCCAACTTCTTGCATTGGCGTTCGGAGTTGAAGAAAATAAATTGGGTTTAGAGCAAAATAAGGTTTCTCCAATAAAACTGTTAAAGGAGTGTAATTTATTATGAAAAGAATTGGAGTTTTTATATGTCATTGTGGCATAAATATTGCCAAAACAGTTGATGTTGAGGCTTTAACCGAGGAAATCGCTAAGTATCCCGGCGTAGTGCACGCGGAGAACTATCAATATATGTGTTCTGACCCGGGTCAAAGTCTCGTTGTTGAGGCAATCAAAAAACAGAACCTGGATGCTGTAGTGGTCTCAGCATGTTCTCCAACATTACATGAGAACACATTCAGAAATGCTTGTGAGCGCGGTGGACTCAATCGTTATGTTTGCGAAATGGCGAATATTAGAGAACACTGTTCTTGGGTGCATGATGAAAAAGCAGTTGCGACTCGCAAAGCCTTGCACATAATAAAGAGCATGGTGGAGAAAGTACGTTTTGATGAAGCACTCGAACCAATACGTGTTAATGTGACAAAGCGTGCCCTCGTGATTGGTGGAGGTATCGCTGGCATTCAGGCTGCGTTAGACATTGCAAATGCAGGTATTGAGACAGTTCTGGTTGAGAAGGGGCCATCGATAGGGGGCCGTATGGCACAGCTCTCTGAAACATTCCCGACACTTGATTGTTCGCAGTGTATTCTGACCCCTAAGATGGTTGAGGTATCACAGCACAAGAATATAAGACTCATGACTTATTGTGAGGTTGAGGAGATTTCTGGTAGTGTAGGTAATTTCAAGGCAAAGATTAAGAAAAAGGCTGCGTTTGTTGATCATACGCTCTGCACCGGTTGTGGTATTTGCTATGAAAAGTGTCCAGTAAAAGTAGATTCTGAATTCGACGAAGGTCTAGCAAAAAGAAAGGCGATTTACACACCTTTTCCCCAAGCAGTACCTAACAAGCCAGTCATTGATGCTGCCCACTGCACATTCTTTTTAAAAGGAAAGTGTAGAGTGTGTGAGATTCTATGTCCGACCAAGGCGGTGAAATTCGATCAACAGGATGAAATTATAGAGGAAGAATTTGGCGCAATTGTAGTGGCAACCGGTTATGATATTTATGAACCCAAAAATTTGAAAGAATATGGTTACGGTAAGATCCCTGATGTTATAACATCATTGCAGTTCGAGCGTCTGCTATCAGCTTCGGGACCTACAACTGGTGAAGTTAAACGGCCTTCTGATGGTACAATACCCAAGAGGGTTGTGTTTATTCAATGCGCTGGTTCCCGTGATAAAGAGAATCACTTAGAGTATTGTTCGAAAATATGTTGTATGTATACAGCCAAACATGCATTACTATATAAGCATCGAGTAAACGATGGCGAACCGATAATTTTCTATATTGATGTACGAACTGCTGGCAAAGGCTATGAGGAGTTTTACAATCGTGTCACTGATGAGAGTACGATTTATATTCGAGGTAAAGTCTCCAAGGTTTATCAGAACAACGGTAAGGTCGTTGTACTTGGCGCTGATACGCTTTCAGGCAAACAGGTTGAGGTTGATGCAGATCTGGTGGTCCTTGCATTAGGATTGATTCCAAAACAAGGCAATGAAGATTTGGTGCGTCGTTTGAAGATACAATGTGACGCTAATGCATGGTTAACTGAGGCACACCCCAAACTGCGCCCAGTGGAAAGCAATACTTTAGGTATCTATCTTGCAGGTGCTGCTCAGGGTCCCAAAGATATTCCAGAAGCGGTTGCTCAGGCTTCGGGAGCGGCAAGTAAAGCGATTGCTATTTTGAGTCAGCAGGATATTACATTTGAACCGACAATCGCTGGGGTGGATGAAGATCTTTGTTCCGGTTGCGGTGTTTGTGTCGGAGTTTGTCCATATGGTGCACGCGAGATTGATCGTGAAAAGATGGTTGTTAAGGTCACCGAAGCACTATGCCAGGGATGTGGTTCATGCAGCGCAGCTTGTCCATCAGGTGCAGCGCAGCAGAGAAATCTTGTTGATCGACAGATAGAACAGATGGTTGTTTCTGTACTGGAGGATAAGTGAGCGGAAAGGAATTCGAACCCAAGATAGTCGGATTCTTTTGCAAGTGGTGTACTTCTGCAGCTGCAGATTTGGCGGGTACCTCACGAAAACAGTATCCAGCAAATGTTATACCAATCAGATTCTTCTGTTCTTCAAGGATAGATCCGCAACATATTATGCACGCCTTTAAACATGGTGCTGACGGCGTTTTGATTGGTGGTTGCCATTTTGGTGACTGCCATTACCAAAACGGGAATTACAAGACCGCAAGAAGAATTGCTTTCTTGCATAATTTGTTGAAAGAGATGGGAGTCGATAAGAGGAGATTGCGACTTGAATGGATTTCAGCTGCTGAAGGCGAGAGATTTACAAAAGTGGTTAAAGAATTCACCAATGATATTAAGAAATTAGGGCCAATGAAAAGGAATGGTGCATGAGAGATTACGAGGCGATGTTTATTTTTAAGCCGGATGTATCTGAAGAGAAATTGGAGAAAGAGATAAAGAGTGTTGAAAAAGTAATAAAAACTCGTGGTGAAGGAACAGTACAGTTTGAGAACATGGGGAAGAAAACTTTTGCTTATCCGATAAAGCGGTTTAATGAAGGAACATATGTCAATTATCAGTTTGCTGCTCAACCGTTGGCGATTGCAAAAATAAAAGAAGCACTAAGACATAAAGACAATATTTTAAGATTTATGATATTTTTGAGGGAGAAATAGAAATGAATCAACTTCGGCTCGGATATCTAAACTCGGTACTTCTAATCGGGCGATTAGTTGCTGATCCTGAGTTAAGATATACGCAGAAAGGTGCGCCGGTCTGCGACTTCCGAATTGCATGCTCGCGACGTTATAAGAATCGTGAGACCGGTGAATGGCAAGAAGAAACTTTATTTATCAATATCGTAGCTTGGCGACGCCAGGCAGAACTGGCAAATGATTATCTTAAAAAAGGGAGTGCTGTTCTTATCGATGGCAGTCTAAGGTCCAGACAGTGGGAAACGAGTCAAGGTGATAAACGTTCAGCAATTGAAGTTGTTGCACGTCGTATTCAGTTCCTCGATATACTACCCAAAGAGACAGAAACAGAAGTTGAGGTACCGGTTGATGCGAAGGATGAATCTAAAGAAGATGCAGATATCGATACTCCATTTTAGAAGATAATATGGAATTAAAGGAATAGAGATGAGACGAATGAAAAGAAGATGTCGTTTTTGCAAGAATAAAGTAATGGAGGTTGACTACAAAGACACTTCACTTCTCAAAGGATTCGTGAACGAGCGTGGGAAAATACTGGGTGCGCGAATAACCAAACTTTGTTCATTTCATCAAAGACGTCTTTCGCAGGCCATTAAACGCGCACGAGAGATGGCACTTCTGCCTTACGAGATAAAATAGTGAAAATAATTTTATTGAAGGCCGTAGAGAGAATTGGCAAACCATTTGATATTGTGATTGTGAAAGATGGTTATGCCCGTAATTATTTATTTCCACGAAACCTAGCAATTCCTGCTACCGAAGCGCATATCCGTGGGTTAGAGAAGAATAAGAAACGTTTTTCCAAGAAGATTGAGAAAATCATAAGAATGAGTATGGATGTCGCCGAGCAGATTAATAATACGAGTATTAAGACGACAATCAAAACAGGGATTGATGGTAAGTCTTTCGGGAGCATTACATCTCAAGATTTGGTGCTTCTTTTAAAATCTGAGGGTATTGATATTGAGAAGAGAAATATAGTCCTTGAAGAACCAATAAAACAACCTGGTGTTTACAACATAAGAGTTCATCTCGCTGAAAAACTCGATGCAATGTTTAAACTGATATTAATAGAGGAAGGTGCTTAAATCTTAGAAGTTTTTGTTAACGCAGTTGTAGAAGATCAACAGAGCGGTAGTTTCATCGTATTCTTAAAAGAGAAATTTGGTGAGCGTTCGCTACCAATATGGATCGACGTCCCCGAAGCACTGGCTATAGCCCGTTCACTTGAGGGTATAAAGTATCCAAGACCACTCACTCATGATTTGCTAAAGATTATTATTGACACATTCCAGGCAAAAGTTGCGAAGATCGAAGTTGTAGCATTAAAGAGCCAAACATATTATGCCAAAATCTACATAGAGTCTGACAGCAAGGTTTTTGCAATCGATGCACGTCCGTCAGATTCAATAGCGCTTGCCCTAAGGACTAAGAGTGTCATATATGTTGATCCCAAAGTTATGGATGACAATGGAAGAGTGCTTGAAGGCGATACGAGCGTATCAGAGATGAAGCGTAAATTACGTGATACCAAGCCTGAAAAATTTGGTGATTTTGACCTTCCGTAGATAAAGCAAAGAAATATTAAGTATCATCAATGACAAAAAAGAAAATCTTGGATTTGAGCAAAGTCTCGAAAACTGAAAAAAGGATGATTGAAGAGATCCTGGAAATAAAGAAACGGGAAGTGAATAAGATTATGGTACCTACCAATGAGATTATTGCGTTTCCGTACTCCAAATTTTTGAATGAGGTTATTTTATCTTATGAGCAGTACCGTTATTCGCGATATCCGGTATACTTTCACAACATGGATCAGATTGTTGGCATTCTTTTTATTAAAGATATTATTTCATTCTGGCATGAATACAAGTATCATTCGGTGGTTGAGTTTGTGCGATTTCCGTATTTTGTCTATGAGGATCGCCCAGCGTTGGATGTTTTTCTTGAATTGCAGAGGCTTAGGATCTCTCTTGGTATTGTGATAGATGAATTTGGTGGAGTTTCTGGCATAATCACAATTGAAGACTTAATAGAAGAAATCGTTGGTGATATTGAAGATGAATTGGACAGAAGAAAAAAATCTTATGTAGAGAAAATATCTGATAGTGAATATGTCGTGAATACAAGAATGGAATTGGATGATTTTTCTGAATATTTCAATATGGCGATAGATGAAGATGATATAACAACGGTAAGTGGATTGATACTAAAAAATGCTGACCGCATACCAAGAGTAGGTGAAGAAATAAGGTATAAAGATTTAAAATTCAAAATTCTGGAAGGGACAAGAAGAAAAGTCAGCAAAGTAAAAGTCACATTGAAGTAGAAAACAGAAATTATTTCATTCGGGAAGGCCACATGACTAATGAATTTCATAGTCGTACAAGTTCTATCCGTTACACATTAATAGATACAGCAGCCCAATGATTATTCGTTATATGGTATGGTGAATTACGCTACGACACGCAACAACCGTGGCAATAAGTGATTTTAGTGGAGACTAAATATGCAGCGATTCGTAGATCATACGCGCCATTTTTTTACCTATTTTTGGGGCTTTTGCTATTTCTTCTTCTGTTGCCTTCCTAAGTGCATCAGGGCTTCCAAAATATTTTAGCAATGCGATTTTTCTCTTATTTCCAATACCACCTATTCTATCGAGCACCGATGTTGTTAAGCTTTTGCGTCTTATTTTTCTATGATAATTAATTGCAAATCGATGGGCTTCATCGCGCAGTCTTTTTAGCAGAATCATACTCCTTGCTGTAGTGGGTATTGAGACTACATTACCGTGTGGATCATACAATTCATCATTTCTCTTAGCGATTGCAAAAATCGGTGTATCGAATTTCGTTACTTTTATTGCGCTTAAGGCGGCATTTAACTGTGCCTTTCCGCCATCAATGATTAATAGATCTGGTTTCATTTTTTTCTGTTTCAAATCTTTTATTCTACGAAGAACTATTTCGTTAATCATAGCAAAATCGTTTTGTCCCTCTACTCTTTTTATTTTATAATGCCTGTAACGTTGTTTGTGCGGTTTACCATCGCGGAAAGAGACTGATGAACCTACCGCAAATTTTTCTTTGAGGTTCGACACATCAAAAGCCTCTATCCAGCGTGGTGGTTTCTTTAAATGCAGATTTTTCTGAAGCTCCAATATCGATACAGGTACTCTTTTTTTGAAAACTCTTTTTGCAAGTTCATTTTCTGCATTTCGTTGTGCCCATTTCAGTATTTTGTTTGTAGCGCGTCTTTCTCCTACTGATATTTTTACTTGCATTTCTCTTTTTTTAAACCACTTCGCTTGTATATTCCAATCAAGAGGTAATGTCGATATCACGATTTCTTCGGGGGCAAACGATATATGAGTATATATTTGTCTTATAAATGAACTGGCGATTTCGGCGTCACTAACCTGAGAACTGATCTTTAGATGGAATATTTCTTTGGCAGTGATGCGCTTTTCTCGTATTTTCAATAAGCAGGCGATGCAATTGTGCATGCTTCGACTTATACCGATTACGTCTGTATTCGTTTTGAATCCTTCGATAACTTGTTGACGTTGAGATACTGTTCTTATGGCAAATAACTGATCACGGAGTAATGTCGCAGCTTCAAAGTTTTCTTTATTTGCGCTTTCCCACATTAGTTTTTCAATTTCTTTCTCCAATTCGTTAGATTTACCTTGTAGAAATTTAATTGCTTTTTTTACCGTATTGCTGTAGTCATTTTTTGAAATCTGCATTGTACACGGTGCACTACATCTGCCTAGATGATATTCAAGACATGGACGGCTATGCTTCTTTGTTAGATCTTTGGTACATGAGACAAGTTTAAATATGCGACACAAGGCGTCTCTGGTTTGACGCAATGCCCGGGCATTCGTGTAGGGACCGAAGACAAGAGAACCGTCAGGTTTGATGTTTCTCGTGAAGAAGATTCGCGGGAAATCCTCTTGTACGGTCAGTTTAAGATAGGGGAATTTTTTGTCATCCTTCAGGCGAACATTGTATTGAGGTTTGTTTAGTTTTATTAGTGACTCTTCGAGAATAAGTGCTTCGATATCGGAGTTTGTGATAATATAATCGATATCAATAGTATGAGATAGCAGTTTTTTGCTACGGTTATCATCGATACTTAGATATGAAGAAAGTCTGTTTTTCAGATTCGTAGCTTTGCCGATATAGACAATCTTGTTTTTGCTGCCCTTAAATAGATACACACCAGGCGCTTCGGGCGCCCCTCTGATTTTCTCGATTAGTGCTTTTTTCATATGTTTTCCGATTTCGAGAGAAGATGCAGAATAGAAACAGTATTGAGATAGAGGTTTTCTGTGAAATTCATTTCATTTAACTGTTTAAGGATTTGGCGATTCTGAATATGTGAACTATTTTATCCCTTCACTACTCCCAAAGGTCTCATGCGTGCCACTTTTTTGGAGATACCCGCATTGTGTACTGCTTCAACCACCACATCAATATCTTTGTAGGCTTCAGGAACTTCTTGTCTAAGGACTTTCTCACTTGCCGATAGCACAAAAATACCTTTATCGGCTAATTCTTTATCAATACGGCGCCCTCGTGTTTTCTGCTCAGCCTTGGTCCGTGACATTAGCCTTCCAGCACCATGACATGTGGAGCCAAATGTTTCCTGCATTGCTTTTTCAGTACCAATAAGCAGGTATGAATGTGTTCCCATATCACCCGGGATTATTACAGGTTGACCAATCTTTCTATAAATATCTGGTATGCCCCTACAATTAGCAGAAAATGCCCTTGTCGCACCCTTTCTATGTACGCAGACCTTTTTCATCTCATTGAGAATTTTGTGTTCTTCAATTTTCGCAATGTTATGCGCAACATCATAGATCAAGTTCATCCCTAAGTTTTCTGCTTTTTTCCCTATGATTTGCTCAAATGCCTCTCTTACCCAGTGCATGATACATTGTCTATTCGCCCAGGCATAATTTGCTGCACATGCCATCTGTTCAAAATATGATTTTCCTTCTGGTGACTCTATAGGCGCACACGCCAATTGGCGATCCGGTACATCTATACCGTATTTCTTTGTAACCTTGCCGAGCATCTTCACATTGTCATCACATACTTGGTATCCAAGGCCTCTTGAGCCAGTATGAATCATTACTGTTATCTGTCCAACATCATCTATTCCAAGGATATTTGCTGCTTCACGATCATAAATATCCTCAACCGCTTGAATTTCTAAGAAATGGTTACCAGCACCGAGTGTTCCTAGCTGCGGTCTACCACGCTCGAGGGCCCTACGCGAGACCCTGCTGGGATTCGCCCCTTCGAGTGCACCTCTTTCTTCAGTTCTTTCAATATCTTCATTCCAACCATATCCTTTTCTTAGAGCCCATTGTGCGCCATTTTGCAGTACTGCCTTGACTTCTTTTTCATCAATGCGAATCTTGCCTTTCGAACCTACACCAGAAGGGACATTAGCAAACAAAGCTTTTACTAGCTTTTCTATCTTATTTTTTATATCGCGGTGCGTAAGATCTGTCCGTAATAACCTTACACCGCAATTAATATCGTAACCAACGCCACCAGGAGAAATAATGCCTTTTTGGATATCAAAGGCAGCCACGCCACCGATAGGAAATCCATAGCCCCAATGGATGTCTGGCATTGCCATTGCGTAACCCACAATGCCTTGAAGTGTGGCAACATTGGCAACCTGCTCTGGTGCATTGTCATCTTTTATTTTGGGTAGCATTTTTTCTGAGGCGTAGATAATACCATCGGTTCTCATTCCTGCCTTATGAGTTTTTGGAATCTTAAACCGATAATCATCTATTTTCAGAAATTCACCATGCCATCCCATTGATCAATAACCTTTATAGAATTATATTCTATTTCTAATATATGTCAATGAGCCGTGTCCCTGACTCCTATTCACTTTTTTTTCTTGCGACATTCCTCAATTATTCCCCTCCGAGATTGACTATCACCCCCTCCTTAATCCTCCCCCATTAAGGGGGAGGGAATAAAAAAGAGAAACTTTCTCATTAAGGGGGAGGGAATAAAAAAGAGAAACTTTCTCATTAAGGGGGAGGGAATAAAAAAGAAAAACTTTCTCATTAAGGGGGAGGGAATAAATAAAAGAAACTCCTGCATCAAGGGCAGAATATTTTCATGGTAACAACAATCAGTTTCCTTTACAATGTCCATTCTATAGAAACAGCGTGTAATTTCAAGACCACAAGTGAAGAGGAGTCACCGGTAAGATGGTTCGTTGGTTTGGGTATGGAAGCAAGAATCTGAAAAAGATACTCATATTGTCCAGCATCCAAACCTAATGACTACTTACTATCTTGCTGGTCTTGACTTTCTTATTCATTTATCTATAATTCATCATGAAATTATTGGTAACAAGTGCCTTGCCCTATGCGAATGGCGAAATCCATCTTGGTCATCTTGCTGGAGCATATTTGCCATCTGATATTTATGTCAGGTATCAAAGGTCAAAGAAGAGAGATGTGATCCATATATGTGGTACTGATGAGCATGGTGTTCCGGTCACAATTAGTGCTGAGGAGCAGAAGAAATCACCGAAAGAGATTGTTGATTACTACTACGAATCCATTAAGAAAGCATTTACTGAATTTGGCATTATTTTCGATAATTTTTCACGCACCAGTATTCCACTACATTATCGGCTTGCACAAGATTTCTTCACAAAGATTTATAACAAGGGTTACATTTATCCCAAGGAGATTGAGCAATATTTTTGTCCACAATGCAACCGTTTTCTCCCTGATCGTTATATTATAGGAAAATGCCCACGTTGCACGGCAGATGGCGCGAAAGGCGATCAATGTGAAGTGTGTGGGCGGTGGCTCGATCCTTTTGATTTAATAGAACCGCATTGTTTGATTTGTGGTGAGACACCCAGGAAGAGTACAACCAAACATTGGTATTTTAAGCTTTCAGAATTTCAAGACCGCTTGAATGAGTGGATCGACTCCAAGACTCATTGGAAGGAACATGTATTAGCTTTTGTTAAGGGTTGGCTAAGGGAGGGACTTCAGGATCGTGCGATAACACGAGATATGTCTTGGGGTGTACCTGTGCCGCTTGAAGATGCAAAAGGCAAAGTCCTCTACGTTTGGTTTGATGCACCGATCGGTTATATCTCGTCAACCATGGAGTGGGCGGAGAAGAAGGGCGATCCAGATCTATGGAAGGATTACTGGTTAAGCAAAGACACAAAGATGATTCATTTCATAGGCAAAGATAATATTGTATTCCACGCTTTGATTTGGCCTGCAATGTTAATGGCTTACGGAGATTATGCTCTGCCTGCTGACATTCCCGCAAATCAGTTTCTCACACTTGAGGGTGACAAGCTTTCTACTTCGAAAGGACATGCGATCTGGCTTCCAGAGTATCTAAAAGAGTTTCAGGCGGATTCTTTGCGCTACAGTCTCACAAGAAATGCACCTGAAACACGTGATGCCGATTTCGCATGGCGTGATTTTCAGGCATGGCATAACAATGAATTGGCTGATATACTTGGCAATTTTATAAATCGCACGCTTGCATTTGTAAGTAAATACTACAATTCAATTGTGCCAACTGCCTCATCTTTTAGTGAACACGATAATAGAATTCTTGATATGCTTCATAATGCGCCCACTAAAATAGGTGAGAAGATCGATAATTTTGAATTCAAGAGTGGTCTGCAGGAAATAATGAAGATCGCACAAGAAGCGAATCGTTATTTTGACCACGAAGAGCCTTGGGTTACAAGGAGGACTAATCCGCTCGTCTGCGAAAGAACGACGTATGTGTGTATGAAAATTGTGACTTCACTTTCGGTTCTTCTAGATCCTTTTTTGCCTTTTGCCGCTGAGAAAATAAAAAAGATGATTGACTTTATTCCTCAAAGTTGGGATGATATTGACACGCCAGATGTTGCTCCATCAATCAGAAGACCTGAGATTATTTTTCAGAAGATTGAAGACAAGTTGATTGATGTTCAGATAAAGAAGCTGCGCAAGAGAGAAATAACTATTGAAGAATTTCAAAAAGTGGTTATGAAGACAGCGCGGATAGTAGCAGCAGAGAATGTTGAAGGCAGTAAAAATCTCATAAAATGCATAGTTGAAGTTGGTGAACAACAACGGCAAATAGTGGCTGGAATTGCCAAATACTATAAACCCGAAGAGCTGATCGGCAAGACAATAATAATCGTTGAAAATTTGAAGCCGGCCAAAATTAAGGGAGTTGTATCTCACGGCATGTTGTTGGCGACCGATAGTAAAGAAGGTATTGTTCTTCTGACTACTGACAAACCCGTTACATCAGATGCAATAGTAAAGTGAGGACACCAGGATATCAGAGGTCAGAAAATCAGGAAAAAAAATTCAATATCCTGATAATCTGATGTTCTGATATGATTGATACTCATTGTCACCTAATAGATCCACAGTTTAGAAACGACCTAAACGAAGTCCTCAATAGGGCACACACAGTTGGTATTTCAAATATCATTAATGCCGGTTATGATGTCAGGACGAGTCAAAATGCAATAGAGATGGGAAAGAAAATAGATTGGTTGCTACCTGCTGTGGGTATTCATCCCAGTGAAGCGGCTGAAGAATCTCTAAGAGAGATGGAAGGTATTGAGCAGATATTGGCTACTGAAAAAGTGTACGCTATTGGTGAAACTGGACTTGACTATTACCGTAACCTTTCTCCACAAAAAGCACAGCAGAGGCTTTTTCGACATCATATTGTTCTTGCGCGGCAATATAAACTTCCGCTACTTATTCATACAAGAAATTCTGTTAATGATGCAATAAGAATACTTCAGGAAGAGGATTATCACAGAGGCGTATTCCATTGCTACAGCGGCACATATAATCAGGCTAAGATTATACTCGATATGGGCTATTACTGCGGATTCGGTGGTTTACTGACTTTTTCAAAGCGAACTCGAGACATCTTTAGAAAATTGCCAGTGGATAGAATCGTGCTAGAGACCGATGCACCTTTTCTGTCGCCTGCAGGGCACCGGGGTCAGAGGAATGAACCTGCTTTCATAATTGAAACTTTGAATGCTGGTGCAAACAGTCTGGATTTGCCTTCCGAAAAATTGGAGCAAATTGTAGATCACAACGCAGTACTCCTTTTTTCACTGAAAGACAAAAATCGTGCATGGAAGTGAATAACTTGGTATTCTCCTGCTTTGGAAGATGAAGTATTTTCGTCCCAAGAAACGCTTCGGGCAGCATTTTTTGAATGATAAGCGTCTTGTTAAGAAAATCGTAAGACATGCAAAGATTGAAGATGAGGTTGTGATTGAAATTGGAGCGGGCAAAGGTGTATTAACAAAATATATCGCTCAGAAAGCAAAGAAAGTTATCGCTGTAGAAATTGATAGAAATCTGATTGAGATTTTGAAAAAAAGCATTCAACCAAATGTGGTTATTATAAATGAAGATTTTTTGAAATTAGATTTAAGAAATTTTCCGCGAGCAGTGATCGTCGGTAATATTCCTTATTCAATAAGCACGTACATTCTCGAGATGTTGGTTGCGCAGAGAGATTACTTCAAAAGGGCTTTATTTACGCTTCAGAAAGAATATGCGCAGCGGCTCCTTGCCAAAGTTGGTTCCCGTCAATATGGCTCAATTACTCTTTACATAAACTACTATTACCACATTAAAAGGGTCTTTACGATCCCGGCAAAATACTTTACGCCACCACCGAACGTTAATTCATTTCTTATTTCTTTACTCAAGAAAAAACCATTGCTCAAACTGGATGATGAGATTGCATTCTTTGAATTCGTGAAAGGTATTTTCCGCTATCGCCGTAAGTCCTTAAAGAATGCTATAGGAAGTTACTTAAATAGACTACCCGACGGAATCGATGAGACTCTGTTGAAGAAAAGACCACAGAATTTGACGCTTAAGGATTTTTACTCAATTTACAGCCTATTGTGAGAATGAAAAAAACGCGGGTCTACCTGAAAAAAGATGCGGATCTCAAAGAATCAATTGCTGAAATTTTTCAAGATTTAAGGATTACTGATCTAAAAGATAAAAAGGTATTTGTGAAACCGAATATGCTTAGGGCTGCAAAACCAGATGAAGCGGTCATCACTAATCCGCAGTTGATATCTGAAACGGTTCTGCATTTGTTGAATGCTGGTGCTCACGTTCTCGTAGGCGATAATTCGGCGCCAGACAGAACGAGTGATGAATTGGAAATCGCTGAATACTGCGGTTTCATAAATGCGTCTCATGGTCAATTCAGAAATATTGGTAGATATCCAAAAAAACTTAAACGCCAGAATAATATGTTGCAGGAAGTATATGTATCGAGAGAAATCCTTGATTGTGATATACTTATGTCATTGCCGAAATTTAAGGTACATGATCTAACCACAATGAGTGCGGCGATAAAGAACCATTTTGGTCTCATCCCTGGGGGGCTAAAGCCGTATGTTCATTCTCTCTTTCCGAAGATTGATGATTTCAGCAGAGTCCTTCTTGAAATCTACGAAATCAGACCACCGGACATTATTATTGTAGATTGTTTGAATGTAATTGACGCGAGGGGCAAGAAATTCGCTCCCGGATTGCTAATTGTGGGCGAAAATGGTCATGCAGTCGATTACACCTGTGCGCTCATTGCAGGAATTAATCCGTATATCATACCCACACTGAAGATTGCAAAAGATGATGGTCTTTTTGATCATGAAGATATTGAATATATCGGCGAATTAGAAAAAATAAAAGGATTTGCTCTTCCCTTTAGGTTTCCATTCAGAAACTCTGTTGTTGAATTCGTAGCCCAGATTTTGTATAGAATTTGGCTCAGCCGGGTGCCGGTTGTCAACTCTGCACTCTGTTCTCGATGTCTTTCATGCGAAAATGTCTGTCCAAAGAGGGCGTTAAGAAATCAAGTGATAGATTATAATAAGTGTATTAAATGCTATTGCTGTATCGAAGTTTGTCCAAATAAAGCAATAAGGAAAAAATTTAAACTGTAACACTTTATCAAATAAGTTTACATTTCATGCACGGCAGAAAGTGTAAACTTATTTGGTGTTTGGGTTTTTCACATATTTTTCACAATGTCATAATATAATATGGCGGTAATGGTAATATAGGAATATAACGGAAGGAGGGTTTATGAAGAGATATTGCCTATTATTGTGCGTGGTGGCGTGTCTTGGGGCAGTCACTAAGGATTCTTTTAGTGGTGGGCGCATATGGGATGCAAAATTGCACGATATCAATGAGGTGGAAATTTGGGTTACGAACTATGGCAAATTCGGTCAAACGCCAGATTGTGCACCTGGTTGTTGGTGGCCTAAGGGGAGCCAGCAGAACTATATATTCGGAGCTGGTTTCTGGTTTGGCGCAATCGATTCTTCAACTGGGGATACGCTTGTGACGATAGGTTATGGTCCTCACGGCGCAGAGAGCGAATTCGCGCCTGGTTTATGTGGTCAGAACCCTGATGCCCCGTATGTTATGATTTATATGTACCCCAACCCTTGGCCTGCACCACTCGATTCATTTCCTATGGCGCCCCAGAAACCTGTTTCACACCAGGATTCTTGGTGCTGTTACAATGATTGCGATTCTGCATATCATATTCCTGGTGATACGCGACCCATTGGCATTGAAACCTATCAGACTGTGTATGATTGGAATAGACCTGGAGCATTTTGCACGATATTTTTTACGATTGAGTGTAAGAATGTTATGGGTCAACATCTTAAAGATTGCTATGTCGGCATCTGCGCTGACAATGACATCGGAAACGAAGCAGGTTCGAGCGCTAATGATATCATTTCTGGCATTGTGGGCCAGTGGTATGTGCTTGACGGTGAATCTCTCTGGGTTGACGATATTGGCTATCAGTGGCAGCGAGAGCCAGAATCTGCCTGGAATGATTTTCCAGGGACCATCTGTTATGACCTGCTGCAAACACCATTTGATCTGGAATGGGGTGCGGATAGAGATAATGACAGTATCCCTGATCAATATGAAAGGGATAGTGCTTACTACTGGCATAATGTGCCCCAGCACAAATGGGATGTTGATAATGATGGCGTGCGTGACTGGCGCGATGCCTCAGAGAATCCGCAATTAGGAATGACTGCATTCAAACGTTTCACTCTTAGTGTTGAGCCTGGCATTGATAGAGAACGATATTTGACACTGGCTGGATATAATTATCAGAGTGGGCAGTATGAGCCTTATGATACGATACCTTCTCAACCAGATGACCAGCGATTCTTAATGGCGAGTGGTCCTTTTGATCTTGCACCTGATTCGAGTGTTACATGTGTATTTGCAATATTCTTTGCTCGTTGGGACACGACCGATCCGAGACCTGACACTGCTATTGTTAATCTTGATCACTGGACACAATATTTCTATGATATGTACTGGTTTCTATATACAAGTGTAAGAGAAAGCGATTTTGCAGAAAGATTTTGCATAGATTTCAGTGTTTGGCCTAATCCAGTTTCTTTGAATGCGAATGTGTTATTTTTCTTACCCAAACCGGATTTGGTTTCACTAAAATTGTATAATATTGCAGGGCAGCTGGTGAAACAGGTAATGCACAGTCATAAAAATGCGGGCAATCATATGTTTGTTCTCAACACAAACGAACTGAGTCAGGGGACTTATTTTCTCCTGATGGAGACGTCCCATTATAAGTGCTCAAGGTCATTCATTGTTTTGCATTAAGATTCGCAAGGCAATCCAGGATATTTGAAGGCGACCCACTTTCTTGACATAGTGTTATATTTGATTATATTTTCCCATGACTGAGGGGATGCAGAGTATAATACTTCTCAGTAAACTCCAGACACCACAGGTAAAGACGAAAACACTATTCCGTCAGCGTCTCATTGATCTGTTGGCTGAAAATTTGAATAAGAAAATAGTGCTTCTCTGTGCTGGGGCAGGATACGGTAAGACAACATTTTTATCTCAATTTATATCAAGTAAGGATATTCGCTATATATATTATCATCTTGAGAAAAATGATGCGGATCCAGTGATTTTCTTTTCATACTTAATCGCAGGTATAAGAAAGATTGAACCTAAGTTTGGGAAAAAGACTGAGAACCTGACTCATTTTTTCAATTACCAGCAAAGGTATTTGGAGATTATTGTTGGCACTTTTATAAATGAAATCATTGAGTATGTGAAAGATGATTTATACATAATCCTTGAAGATTATCATACCCTCTATCCTTCTGAGCATATAGATAATATATTAACATATTTGTTTAATCATCTTCCACCGCACTTGCATCTTATTATCTCCTCAAGAGTTGCACCGCCAATTTCTATGTCCAAGTTACGCGCACGCGATGAGATCTTTGAATTACGTACTGAACATCTAAGATTCACTAAACAAGAAATCAAAAATCTCTTTGGCTCGGTTTATTCTATTTTCTTAAAGGAATCTGAATTTGAATGGATTGAGGAACATTCGGAGGGCTGGCCCACAAGTCTAAGACTTATGTTGCAGTCTGTTGACTACCTTGTTGGCAAAAAGCCGTCACGCTATATAAGGAAAATTTTGGCAAGTTATTATCAATCACAATCCAATGTCTTCAATTATTTTGCGCAGGAAATATATAACCAAGAATCTAAAAAGATCAAGCAGTTCTTGGTAGATTGTTCTATTTTTGAGTGGCTTACACCTGAATTATGTGATGCGGTTACCAAACAGAAAAATTCTTCAGACATTTTAATCGACCTTACTAGTAGAAATGCATTCTTATTTAGAATTCTTGATGTGGGTTATCGGTTTCACAATCTTTTTAGGGATTTCTTAAGGAGTAAGATTAGCGGTACCAGTCGCGAAAAACGATTGTATCGTCGTGCAGGAGATTTTTGTTCTAAGAACAATCGATTGGAAGAGGCGGCTCAGTTTTATCTGAAGGCCGGAGATCACGAAAGGGCTGCTTCGATTATTGAGAATATCGGGTTTAATCTTATGTGGCAGGGAAGGAGTGGGTTTCTCTGTTCCTATATCGAGAAGATACCTAAATTAATACGTAATAAAAGACCTTTGCTATTAACAAATTATGCCAATGCTTTGGTACAAGTTGGACGTTCTGAAGAAGCAAAGAAAGACTATTTGCGGGCAGTAAAAATGCTTAGAATGAAACCAAGGGCACGTAAACAATGCGCTGATGCCTTGTACAATTTGGGTGGAATCGCACTCAATCAAGGGAAGTTGACGATGGCAAGGAGATGGTTTACAAAAGCACTGGATATTTGTCCTAAGAGTGCGAGTCTCACGAGGGCTTCAGCTTTGAACTCTGCCGGTGTGATATACAGAGCAGTTGGTAGTCGTGATTTGCATGAAGCAACAGGATATTTTCAGCAGGCATTAAAGATAGCTCAGCGTCATGGGTACAAAGATCTCGAGGCGAGTATCCTTAATAACTGGGCTATGAATGAATTCAAGATGGGGAATCTAAATTCTGCGCATTCTAAGTTGATGAAAACAGCTGATTTATTGAAAACCTACTTTTCTCCCGGGTGTGGTGGTGGATTCTACAATGCGGCACATATAAGTCTACTTCTGGGACATAGAAAAGAAGCGCGTTCAATACTTGATTCAGGAATAAAAATATGTGGTTCATACAATGATTTGTGGTCTTTGGCGAGAATCTGGGAAGGTTATGCCTTATGGCATCAAGAATATGGTGATTTAGATAAGGCAAAGCAGCTTATTGCCAAAGCTTTAGAAATCTACGAAAAACTGGGTATAGTGACTTTAATCATAGAAGGGCTCACCGCGATGTGTAGAATTAATATAAAGGCTGGTGAACTCGTTAAAGCCGAAAGAAATCTTGCCAAGACATGGGTATTGAAAGGGAACAGAAACGACCTCAAGGCTGTACCGTTGCTTTTAACCGAGGCACAGCTTAGACTTGCGCAGGAAAAACCTAATGATGCAGAGGTTATTTTAATAAGCGCACTAAAATTGTCGCAGCACTTCAAACGGACTTTGGATTCCTTTTTAGTCAATGTCGAATTAAGCAAGGTGTATCATTTTCAGCAGCAGACGAAGAAAACTATAGCAGCTTTAGAGAGAGCGGTTATGACTAGTCGTTTGAAAGGCTACGATTATCTGTTCATGAACGCTTTGCAGAAAGAAAAATGGATGTTGCAGATACTACGGAGGGAACGTATCGAAAATAAATACATAGCATCTGTTCTGAAGAAATCGAAATTGGATATTCATTGGGTTGATGTATTCTTGTTTGGTCTACCAAGGGTGGTAGTTGACGATATTCGCGTACCAGACGAAGCCTGGAAGACAGTCAAATCGAAAAAACTTTTGTGTTATTTATTACTTCATAGAGAAAAGAAGATTAGTCAGGATCGCCTTATTGAGGCTCTTTGGCAGAATGCGTCTCATAGGAGTGGAAGTGATAGCCTTCGTAAAGCAATACAACACATAAGACAGATTTTTAGGACGAACCTGGCGAAAAAAGGTGATGTGATTGTTTCTGGTAAGAGGTTATATCAGATATCGCCGCAGCTCTCAGTGCGGCTTGACACAGAAGAGTTTCATAAACTTATCAATCAGGCCAAGAAGGCGCGAGAAAAGAATGGTAATTACGAAGAATATTTAAAAAGAGCATTGCTTCTGTACAAAGAAGAGTTTGCTACAGGTTGGTATGATTCTTGGGTGGAGGAGATGAGGCGCTATTATCAAGGGTTGTATGAAGAATGCCTGCTCATGATGGCTGATTTTTGCTCTAGCGAAAATAGATATGGGGAGTCAATTGCCTGGTTCAAAAAGCTGATCGCAATAGATTTTTGTAACGAAGCATATCATCGCAAATTGCTGCAAGCCTATTCGAGAATTGGCAGATATAAAGATATTATAAGAGATTTTGAACAACTTAGAAAAATATTGAAGAAAGAATTAAATACTGATCCGCAGCGCGAAACAGTGGATCTTTATGAATCACTGATGTCGCAGAGGTCGCAGAAGATTCGCTGAGACCGCAGAAACACCCCAAAACCATAATAATTTTCATTATAATGTTTATAATATAATGTTTATAATGTTGTGGTTAAAGTTTACACTTTATGCACGGCAAAAAGTGTAAACTTAATTAGATTTTGACTAAATTTTGATGGAGGGAATGTTGGCTTCTTTGAGCATGCTGATCGCCAATTCGTCTGGGTATTCTTTACGGTAGACAATTTTGACAATATGGGCATTGATGAGCATTTTTGTGCAGATAAAACATGGTTGATGCGTCGTATAGATTGTTGCGCCACCTATATTTACTGCAAATGTTGCTGCTTGAATAATTGCATTTTGCTCAGCGTGTGTTCCCCGGCATATTTCATGCCGCTCTCCAGCAGGGATCTTGAGGGTCTCTCTTAAGCAGCCAACTTTTTCACAATGAACAATGCCACTCGGTGCTCCATTGTACCCTGTAGCCAAGATCCTTTTGTCTTTAACAATGATTGCACCGACGTGACGACGCAGACAGGTTGAGCGTTCAGCAACCATTTCTGCAATCGACATGAAATATTCATCCCAGGATTTACGCATAGCAATCGTTAATTGTTGGATAGCATCGCGGCCAGTATGGGTAATTGTTTGTCGTTTTTGGGGATCTTAAACGTAGAACGATACCGTAAGACGATACGGGCTTCGTTGCCGTCAAACGAACAACGAGTCACTTCACACCTGTGCTTTTATGCAAGCAATGGCACAGACCGTATCATTTGTAGTTAGCCGTATAATCTTGACCCCTTTTGCCTGGCGGCTGAGGACTTTGATAGTGTTAGCTGGTGTGCGTATCACCTTACCAGTCTTTGTCATAACGATCAAATCATCCTCATCATTTACACTGGTGACACCTGCAATCTTGCCTGTTTTCGAATCAACTGTCATGGCTTTCATTCCCTTACCAGCCCTACCTTTTTCACCGATTGATGCGAATTTCACGCGTTTGCCAATACCTTTTTCGCCCACAATTAACATATCTTCATCTTCACGCGCAATATTGAAGCCAACGACCACATTACCCTTTGCCAATCGCATACCTCTGACACCACCTGCATTTCTACCCATCGGTCTGATTAGTTTCTCGGAGAACCTTATGGTCAAACCATCTCTGCTGGTCAGAAGTAAAGAGTCGTTGCCGGTTGTGAGACCAGCTGCGATAAGCTTATCTTTGGGCGCCAATTTGATCGCAATAATTCCTTTTCTTCTGATATTTGAAAAGTCTGCAAGGTTTGTCTTTTTTACTTTGCCAAATTTTGTTACCATGAATGCAAAATGATCTGGTGAGAATTCTTTTATGGGAAGACAGGCAGTTACAGTCTCTCCCTCACTCATTTCGATGAGATTGGCAATTGAACGACCTTTTGAAAATGGACCTGCTTCGGGTATTTCATAGACTTTCCGTGCGTACACCTTGCCGTTGTCAGAAAAGAACAATAATGTATCAGTAGTTACACAGATGAACAACTGATTTGCGAAGTCTTCCGTACCTATTTCAGTAATTTTCCTTCCCTGACCACCACGTGTCTGATTACGGTATGTTGTTATTGGCTGTCGTTTTATATATCCTCTTTGCGTAAGAGTAATGACCATATCCTCCTCACCAATAAGATCTTCAACAGTCAATTCTTCAGGTTCGGCATCAATTATTGTAGTCCGTCTCGGTCCTTGATATTTTGTGTCCAATTCCTTTAGTTCTTTTTTTATTATTTGATAAACACCTTTTGGTGATTTCAGGATCGATTTCAAGCGGGCGATTTCCTTGATTAAATCCAAGTATTCTTTTTCAAGTGTCTCTTTTTCGAGATTTGTTAATCGCGCCAGTCTCATATCCAGTATTGCCTGTGCTTGGATGTCAGAGAGTTCAAATCTTGCCATTAATCTCTTTTTTGCAGTTGGCACATCTTTTGATTTTTTAATTATTTTCACAACTTCATCAATATTCTCGATTGCTATTTTCAGCCCTTCGAGTATATGTGCTCGCTTTTCCGCTTCGGCAAGTTCAAATTTTGTTCTACGAGTTATTACATCAAATCTGAAATCAAGGAAGGTTTTTAATGCTGCTTTTAACGAAAGAGTTTTGGGTGCTTCTGAAACAAGAGCCAATAGCTGTATGCTATATGTTGTTTGTAAAGATGTGAATTTATAAAGGTTATTTAATATTATTTGCGGATTTGCATCTCTTTTTAATTCAATGACAATTCTTATACCGTCTTTATCTGATTCATCCCTAAGGTCAGTGACATCTTCGATCTTCTTCGCCCGTGCCAGGGAAGCTATTTTTTCTAATAGAGAACTCTTGTTTACCTGATACGGTATTTCGGTAATTACTATCGCCTCTTTACCGCCTTTTATATCTTCTATTCTTACCTTGCCCCTTAAGACAACTCTTCCCTTACCTGTTTTGTAAGCCTGTTTTATCCCGGTCTTGCCAATGATCAAACCACCTGTGGGAAAGTCAGGACCCGGCACAAGTGATAGTATGGCTTCATCTTTTATATCAGGATCATCAATCATTTTTGTAAGGGCATTTATGATTTCGCTCAGGTTATGGGGCGGAATATTGGTTGCCATACCTACGGCAATCCCTGAAGCACCATTGCATAGCAGATTGGGATAGCTTGCTGGTAAGACGACAGGTTCTTTAAGTCGACCGTCAAAATTGGGGATGAAATCGACTGTGTCTTTATCGAGACCTGCAAGAATTTCTTCAGCAAGAGATGTCAGTCTTGCTTCTGTATAACGGTATGCCGCTGCTGCATCGCCGTCGATTGAGCCGAAATTACCCTGGCCATCGATCAGAACATAGCGCATGGAAAAATTCTGTGCCATACGGACAAGGGCATCATAGATCGCCATATCACCATGGGGATGGTATTTCCCGAGAACATCTCCGATCACCGTTGCTGATTTCTTGAAAGGTCGATTCGATGACAAACCGGCTTCACTCATTGCATAGAGAATACGACGTTGCACTGGCTTGAGACCGTCACGCGCATCTGGCAAGGCACGGCCGACAATGACGCTCATTGCGTAATCTAAGTATGACGATTTTATCTCGTCTTCAATATACACATTAGTAATGCGCTCTTCCATAGCAGTATTATATATAGAATCTAACCAAAGTCAATATGTATGTATCGCCGGAAAAACCTGCCATAATTGCATTTGCGCGATTTATAGACGGGTTTAATCTTATGCGTTTATTTGGATTTTTAAGTTAATTTGACCTTTGAAATTTGGCTTTTGGGATTTTCAGATCAGTACTCTAATCGGCTTCCTTTTTTCATAACTACAGACCGCTTCAAAACCGAACGATTTTGCGTATTCCATACCTTCTTTGATACCTTTGCCAAGATCGGCCACTTTGTGCGCATCAGAACCGATCGTTATGAGATTAACACCTTGCGCTCTTGCATGCTTCATGATGGACGGCGCTGGGTAGAATTCATTTATGCGACGCAATCCAGCAGTATTGATTTCAAGTGCTATTTCCTTTTCAGCCATCAACTGAAAACAATCTTTCAGAGAATCCTCAGGCAATGTATGTATTTCTGTTCCATAAAAACCGATTCCATATTTCTTGTATACATCCAAGTGCCCTACAGAATTAAAGAGTTCGCTGTTAATCAAGTTTTTTACTTCCTTGAAATAATTGTGGAATAAATCTGGCACTTTGTGTTTAGCAAAATATGTTTGATATTCTCTGGAACTATCAATACATATATGATCAAGACAATGTATGCTTCCGAGCACAAAATCGAAAACGATATCTTTTGTCACTTCATGCAAAAATTTTTCGATGCCGTCAAAATAGCCGACCTCGAGTCCGAATTTTACAGTGAGGCCTGAACGTTTATAGCGGTCTTTTGACTGCAGTACCTGATTCTGTAATCTTAGTAAGCAGTCACGAGTGAATGGTTGTGGCTCTCCCGTGCCATCGAACCTTATTAGATTATCGTCTCGCTGCGGATCTAATTCGCAGTGATTGGTAAAGCATATTTCCTTTAGACCACACTTCAACGCCTGCTTGCAGTATTCGTCAATACTGCCTTCAGCATCTATAGAGTGATGTGTATGGATGTGGTAATCAATCATTACTCATGTGAGGATGACGTTTTCGCCTAAGGGCTGAAATTTATCTGCTTTTTCTTTTAAATCATAGGCGGTGTTTTCAGCGAATGCAAAAATTTCCACGCGTTTGTTCTGGGCTTTAATAAAATCGACCAGAGGTGCAAAATCACCATCTCCTGACGCTAACACGATCGTATCAACACGGTCCATAATTCCAAGAATATCTAAGGCGATACCCATATCCCAGTTGGCCTTTGCAGAGCCATCAGAGCGAGTTCGAACGTCCTTTATTTTTACGATATAGCCTATGCGTTCGAGGCTTGTTGCAAAAGGCTTAACATCACCTTCTGGCGGCTGAACAATATATGCGTAAGCCTTTACCAATTTGCGGTTTTCGGTAATCAGTTTAAGAAGCTTTTCATAATTAACCTTTGCAGCATACCCCATGCGGGCTGAGTAATACAGATTTTGCGAATCTACAAATAATGCAAGCCTTTCTTTCTTAAATATTGTTGACGTTTCAATAAGATCTTTTAACGAACGGATTTCATCACAGACCTTATTGTAGCCATCATTGTTTTTTTCAATATGTGACTTAATATCATCTTTTAAAGCTTGTAAACATTGCTGAATTTCATGTGTAATACTTTCTTTTATTGTATTATACATTTCTGATTTAAAAGCTTCGTTGGATTCCATGATTTATCTCCTTTTATTTGCAAAAAGATGTTTATTCAATTTGCTGTCTTATCGATTCGGGGAGATGTTTATACAACGTCGGCTGTGATCGTTCATCTCTGACATTTGTCCAAACCAACGTATATTCATTGGTCCCCAAAATATCGACAAAGACAAATTGAAAACCGTTGAAATATTGCCAGTTTTCATAAGGTTTTGATTCCTCGTGTTCAATGAAACTCTTCTCAATCTCATCAGGTGCGCCATATTTAACATATATGCGACCCCTATCAGTTTCATAACCCGGTTTTGTTCCCTGGTGGTAGTGCTTATCGGCATACTCAAATCGTTCAGCTATTGCATAATAGTCATTCTGAGCCCAGAATCTCTTCAGATAATTGCTTTTTCCCTCTTCCGGCATGTTCTTGAAAAACTTATATTCGCTGGTGCTGAGAAAATATTCTATCTTATCATAATAGGGCATGCCATCGTAGCTTATTTCTTTCTTGGCTGGTCTGGTAATTTCAAATGACGTCTCTTTTTGTGCTATTGATTTCGAATTTTCATCTTTGATGTCAACAGTGATGGTATATTGACCGGGTTTCATCTCTTTCATGCTGAGGACAAAGTTGATAGCTTGGGATTTATATTTTTTTTCAATATGTCGCGGAATGCTGCCGATAATTTTCCCACTGTCATCTTTTACCGTATATGTCAATTTCAAGTGATTTGAATCCGGGATAATATCATATATTTCATAGTAGAGATAGATGTTTTCGTAGAACTCGCTAAATTTATGCGACGGATGTGGGACAATTCTCAGATTTCCTTTCTTTAGGTGATGCTCTGAAGTGTCCTTCGCGATCTCATTTGCGATAAGGATATCGCTCATTCTATAGTTTTCTGTTTTGATTGATATTTCATCTTCCACGCTGCTGACTTCGTCACCCGATGAGATATCGATTTTATACTTGAATCTACCTTGAGGGATGTGTAGACCGAATTGTGTGATGAAGAATGTCTGCTGCCTCGCTGCCTCACGAAATGATGGAACAGTAAATTGGCGATAGAGTGTGTCGACAAGAGAATCGGGTCGTTCTAAATTTAGAATCTTAAAAGCTATAATTGCCTTGGCAACATTTGCGCTGTCAATTTCCTCATAATGGAGTTTTTGATACGGTATTCCGCAATTGAATTCTATATAGAAAATATCTTCTTCTTTAGTGGTTCCGGTAATCGTATCTTTTATTTCGACCTTTGATTTATAGACTACGGGATCAATATAGAAATCATTTGTTGCGGTCGACAGTAAAAGTAACAGAGTTATCATAGATTTGCCTCTCCTGGATTTAGCAGAATATATTGTCCGAGCCCGTAACGATCGCCGAAAATAAAGCGTCTATTCATTTTATAGTAATGCCAGATTTCGTAAGAATCATAAAATATAGTAATAGGATTCATCGGATCTTTGGGCGGTGCATACAATTCATATGGTCGATACTGAATTTCGTCGGGCTGACCGTATTTGACATATATCTTCGCACGATCACTGCGCCATCCCTGATCGCCATGGGAAAAGTGTTCTTCGCAGTATCTAATGCGCTCGAAATATTCTACTTCCTTTTCGTTGTACTCTGTATTGGGTGTTGGATCGTGTTTTTTCCAGAATTCTTTCCATAGGGAATCTCTTTCTGCTTTTTCTGCATCTTTCAACCTCCTCTGTTCAGATGGCGTAGCGATATATGCGAGTTGTTCTACTTTTATCGGCCAGTCAACTTCATCGAGATAAAAAGGTCGCGCGATTTTCACTGGCATTTGAACTTCATCGACTTTCACGGTACTCGAAAACATTTCAAATTTCAAATTGTAGTAACCATTTGGGAGTGATATTACATTAAATATCAGAGTGTCATCATAAGTACCCGCCTTTATTGAAATACCGCTCTGGATATCATTCATTGTGGCTAGCAGACTATCAATATCACCTTCTGGATTAATGATAGTGAAGGCCAAAGTCAAAATATCTGCTTTTGTTAAATCCCATTTTATATTACCTATATACTTAATCAAAAAGATTTCTTCTGTTAAGGAAAAGATTTCGCCAGCGTTACGATCTATAATTTTTAGGTCGAAGTACTTACTTTTCTTCGGCACAATGATTTTCACTGAATCTTTAATGTCGGTTGTGTCCTTTATGCTTTCTGTCTCCCAAAAGTCACCGGTTACCTGATTGTTTTTTTCGTCGTAGACTGTAACTTGTATCTCATATGCAGTATAGAATAAAGAATCCTGCGCAATATACTTTAATTTGTCAGCTGGAATCGATAAATAGAAGACAAGCTCCTGTGCCGTGTTGCTGTACGGCCTGTTTATCGTCTGCCACTCTATCTGTAGGAAAAGAAGAAATATCATCGTTTTCTCTTTTTCTTCTTCCGTGATGCGAAAATCTTATTCAAGGTCTGGTCAATGGTTGACACAAAATCAAAAGACAATCCAGCTTTCACATGTTTTGGGATCTCACTGAGATCTTTTTCATTATCCTTGGGAAGGACGATCTTCTTAATACCGGCGCGTTTTGCTGCAATTACTTTCTCTTTTATACCGCCGACCGGAAGGACTCTTCCGGTAAGGGTGATTTCACCAGAGAAGGCGATCTTTGAATCTATTGATTCAGCTCTCAAGAGTGATGCTAAGGACATAACCACTGCGAGCCCAGCAGAGGGACCATCTTTTGGAATTGCGCCTGAAGGGATATGAATATGTACATCAGTATCTTTTAAAGTATCAGTGCTGATTTTCCATGCTGCGAGTTTTGTTTTTAAGTAGGATAGAGCCGCCTGGCACGACTCTTTCATGACTTCACCTAAAAGCCCAGTAAGGATTAACCCTTTCGTACCTCTCATCTTGATCACTTCTATGAAGAGTATTTCCCCACCAAAGGGCGTTACTGCCAGTCCAGTTGCCACACCGATTTCTCCTTTTCGTGCAGCCACTTCTGAATATGCCTTGGGCGGTCCCAAGAAATCTGAGATATTCCGAGCAGTGATTTTAACATGTTGTTTTTTACCTTCGGCAATACGTTTTGCCACTTTGCGACATATCGAGCCAATTGCACGCTCAAGGTTACGAACCCCTGCCTCTTTAGTATAGCTTGTTATAATAGCCTTTATAGCCTCGCTATTAAAAGATATATTGTTGGGTTTCAATCCACTTTCTGAAACACGTCTTGGCAGTAAATATCGTTTGGCGATTTCAGTCTTTTCCTCCAAGATATAACCGGGGAGGTCGATGATTTCCATACGGTCTTTGAGCGCAGGAATTATAGGATCAACAATATTGCCCGTGGCAATAAACATCACCTTTGAGAGGTCAAACTTCACTTCCAAATAATGATCAGAAAATGCATGATTCTGCTCGGGATCCAAAACCTCTAAGAGAGCAGAAGATGGATCACCCCGAAAATCGGTCCCAACTTTGTCGATTTCATCAAGCATAAACACCGGATTATTGGTGCCAACCGATTTGATCGATTGGATAATTCTACCTGGCAGTGCGCCAACATAGGTTCTTCTATGACCCCTTATTTCGGCTTCATCCCGCACACCGCCGAGGGAAATCCTCACAAATTTTCTTCCGAGCGCACGCGCGATTGATCGGCCCAGTGAGGTCTTGCCAACTCCGGGTGGTCCAATAAAACAGAGTATTGTGCCTTTGGAATCTGGCTTCAACTTCTTTACTGCGAGGTACTCGAGGATTCTTTGTTTCACTTTCTCAAGATCATAATGATCCTCATCGAGAATCTTTTCTGCTCTTCTTATGTCCAGATTATCTTTGGTTGATTTTGCCCAAGGGATCGTGATGAGCCAGTCGAGATAAGTTCGCGCCACTGTATATTCTGCAGCCTGCGGTGGTATTCTGGAGAGGCGGTCAAGTTCCTTTAACGCAACATTTTCAGTCTCCCGAGGCATTTTTGCCGCCTTGATGTTTTTCCTTAACTCTTCGATTTCACGCGTATGTTCATCGGCTTCGCCCAGCTCTTTTTGTATTGCCTTTAGTTGCTCTCTTAGATAGAATTCACGTTGTCCTCTATCAAGTTCAGTCTTTACCTGCGAGCGTATCTTGGCGCCAAGCTCTAAGATGCTGATTTCTTTCTGAAGCATAGGTATGATTTTTTGAAAACGTTCTTTTGGATCAATCGTTTCAAGGAGGCGCTGTTTATTATTAAAATCAAAATTTGTGTAACTTGTTACAAAATCTGCGAGCCGATTTGGCTCATTAATATTTAGAATAATCGCGCCAAGTTCATCGGGTAGGTACGGTGCCAATGAAACGAGTTGCTGAAACATTGTGATGACATTGCGCATCATTGCTTCAAGAGCCATGCTTTTCTTGAGTTCAGTTGATATCAAGTTTATTTTTGCTCTCAGGTACGGTTCGCTCTGCGTAAAATCCAATACCTTGAAACGCTGGAGCCCTTTTATTAAAAGTCTGATGGTTCCATCAGGGAAACGGAGCATCTTATTAATTTGAATAACACAGCCAACTTCAAAGACCTCATCGGGCGTCGGCTCCTCGATGTCTGGATTACGTTGAGTAAGGGCACCGGCAAGCTTATTTGTGGTCAGAATTTCATCAATTAGTTTAGCGAGTTTCTGCGTATGGATGATTAACGGTACGCTTTGTTCAGGAAAGACGACGCCGCCTTTAATAGGGATGATCCCCAATTCTTTTGGAATCTTGACTGAATGGTTTTCCATAGGGACCTCTATTCCTCTTCGATGGGGATCACTTTCTCTTTGATGAGGGGAAATCTCAGGCGGAGCAGACCATTGTTGATAACGTGTTTACAATTTTTTGCCTCGACAGGTACTGGAAAATCTATTCTTCTGTTGAACCTGCCGTAAGGAATTTCTATGTTATGGAATGTACAGCATTCATTTGTGAATACATCTGGAGATCTTCGTACGCCATCAATAACCATATATCTCTTTCCCGCATAGATTGAAAAGTCTTTGACCGAAACCCCGGCAATTTCAATCGTGACAACCACTTCGTCGCCGACAACATAGAGATCATAAGGCGGTTGCCAATTAATAAAGTTAGAGATAACGATATTCTCGTCCTCAAACTCTGGTATGTTATCGAAGATTATTCTTAATTCTTCGATATCACAGTCATTATTTATGTCTGACGGTGATCGGTTCATATTTAATTATATGCTGGAAACGATACATGTCAAGCGCCCACGGTCAGAGGCATGCCGTCTATAGTAAAATACATGTCCGGCTGGAGACATGCTAAAGCGATGCTTTACTGGAGACACGCACGCTGGAGCGTGCTGCAGACACACTTCGTTGGAGACACGTAAATTAGATGGCATAAGAGAAGGCGGAGAGAAGGCAATAACAGAGAATTTCAAATGCCAAATGATGAATGTCAAACTAATGGATTAACAAGAAGGGATGAGGAGGCAAAGATCGTAGAGAAAAACATAAGGTGCCAGGGCGTTGACAGCTCTTGACATGGAAGAAATAAGCATTATAATGTTTTATATACAAAAACGAGAGGGTTGTTGAGCCTTAAGTCTTGTCTAGAATGATTGACAATATTAGTATGCTAGATAAGATATTTCAGGATCAATATTTGCTCTTTAATAGGTGATGTTTTTTATAAAATTCGTACTTCATTCGTGAATATTCGTAATAAGGGAATTCCGCGTATATTCGCGGTATTCGCTTTCAATTCGTGGATATTCGCATAAAAGTAAAGGAGGAAGGTATGAAAAAAATTGTCATGTTGATTGTGTGTTTGGTGCTTGTTTCTGTTGCTGCTGATGTCGAAGAGACTCATATACCTGCGTCAGCAGTAGTGAGAGGCATCGCGACAGAACCGATTCATTTTGAAGCCAAGAGCTTTTACACTGGAAAAACAAGTTATCCACCCTGGTTAATATATGGTCGTGATGCCCCGTGGAGTACAGATGTGCTTATTCCTGATGTCTATAGCCGTGATGACCAGTTATTATCCATGGCAGAAGATGCTCTGGGTCAAATCTATGTGTGCTATGATGCCATATCGAGTGCTGCGCCGCTAAGATATGCTCTTGGTATTGCCTGGTCAAGTGATAGCGGACAGACATGGAACAATATTGTATACTACAGCAGCACCAGCAGTATATGTCATAATGAAATAGCAATTACTGATGATGGTAAAATATATGCGTGGGGATCCTATACTGGCAGTGGTTATACCAATATACCTGTTGTGATGCGTTCGCATATTGGTGGTTATAATCGTGCTGATACGCTTTATGGCTGGGATGGGTGGGCTTTTCCTGATCGCGTTTATGGTGAATGTGTGACTTGGGGAGATGGACATCAATTTGTGTCCACGCAGTACACAGTAGATCATAGTGGTACAGATGATGATAGTGTTTGTATGCTTTTCTCACGCGATAGTATTTCTGGAGGTAGTATATGGTATTTTAATTTTCGTCCCTCTGGTGGTTATCCTGGGATGACATCGCTTGCTCTTGATATTACTGGTACTGGTGACACGATCTGGATTCATGGCATTGACTACTATGACGCAGGTGGTAGTGATTGGGATGTCGTGTGGTACTTAGATACCTTGAATGGTTCAGGCTCTTTTTGGGGCTGGGCTACGACTAACCCCGGGAATGATCGCTATCCCTCAGTTTTCAGCTCACAAGGTTATAGCTATCTTGCATATTTGGGAGATGTCGGCGATCCATATTATGAAGATATCCTCTTTAACTATTCCACAGACTATGGAGCGAGTTGGGCTGGCATTGTAGACTTAACCACAGATCCGGCAACCGAATCATACCCAAGACTGTATGGTGATGGTAGTACGATCGGTCTGGTTTATGTTTATGACTTCAGTACTGTGCATTTTAATTATTCTCTTGATAATGGACAGACATGGTTAAGCTCGCCAGAGAAAGTGAATGATGGTACAACCGTAAACGAAAACTACCATTCTGCAAGTCTTTTACATACTTCTGCTTACTGGCACGCTGCATGGGAAGATACACGTAATTCAGGCACTGATGGTCTTGAAATTTTTGCTTCACGCAGAATCATGGGACAGGGTGATATCACGCACAGACCAGCGGAGATTTCATTCAATTACAATACTTTTGGTTCTGGTCGTTTTTCTTCAGAAAAATATGTGATCAGACATGCAGTAAATCCAGTAGATAAGAAACTTGCAGAAGTGATTGCTGAATCTTCTCCAAATGAATTTATCCCAATTTTTGTTATGCTTGCCAAGCAGATGAATCCAGAATATCTGATTCCGCGTGCTGAACAGATGTCCAAGCCAGAAAGAAGGCAGTTTGTTGTTCGCGAATGTCAGGCACTTGCCAACGAGGATCAAAAGGCGCTGCTTTCATATCTGCGGCGTAAGGAGAGTGAAGGACAGGTTTTAGATATTGCCACACAGTGGTCTACAAACACTGTACACCTTAAGGCAAGACCTACGATAATAAGAGAGATAGCAAATAGAAATGATGTCTGGGAGATCGGGTTTTCTGAACCTCTGCAAATCATCGATGCGCATAAGACTGAAAAACCAGCATACAAAAAAATAGAATTTGTTCCTGAATATGGTCGTGCAGATACAGGCTGGGGCGTCAAAAAGATAAACGCACCTGCTGTGTGGGGGATCGGTTATACTGGTGCCGGTGTCATTGTTGGGCATATGGATTCAGGGGTGAATTACAATCATACGGATCTATCAGACCACATGTGGACAAATCCTGATGAAATACGAGGCAATGGAATCGACGATGATGGGAATGGTTATATCGATGACTGGTTTGGCTATGATTTTGTAAGCGGTGACAGTCTGCCCATGGATGAGGATGATCATGGTACGTGGACTGCTGGTATTATTGCAGGTGATGGTACATCAGGTTCAAATACTGGTGTTGCACCGGATGCCCGGATAATGGCACTCAGAATATACCCGGGTGGTAGCGCAGAGATGGGTGAGGCAATCGATTATGTCCTGCTTGATACTTGTGCAAATTTGCTGAGTTGTTCGATTGGATGGCCTAATCCAAGTAATTCAATCAAGAATTGGTGTCGGGGTGAAGCAATAGCGATATATGGTGCTGGTATTGTCTGGTGCGTGGCAGCGGGTAATGGTGCTGGAGGCGGTTCGCATTATTCGGTGCCGCAGGATGTTATTACACCGGCTGATTGTCCAGGACCATGGTATGCGCCCAATGGTGGTAATAGTGCGTCCATTGCTGTCGGTGCGACTGATCAATCAGACTCTGTTGCTAATTTTTCAAGCTATGGACCTACACACTGGAATACAGGTACGTATAATGATTATCCTTATCCACCTGGATTAATGAAGCCTGATGTTGCTGCGCCAGGTGTTGGTTGCAAATCGCTTCGTCGCACTTCAAATAACCAATATGATACTAACCTTGATGGTACGTCTTTTGCTCAGCCCCATCATGCCGGTACAGTCGCCTTGATGCTTGAGCGACAGCCATTACTGAGTCCTCGTCAGATTGATAGTCTTATCCAGATTACTGCCGTAGATATTGAGGCAGCGGGCAGAGATAGTCTTTCAGGTATGGGACGGATTGATGCGCTGCAGGCAGTCAATGCGATCTCTGAAGGTGCGCGCTGGGCACAACTTTGGGTGATTAATCAGGCAAGCGCGACAGGTATATTGCAGGTAACTGACATCACCAAAGACAGCTCTTGGATTATCTCAGTTGAACCAAAACAGTTTACTGTACCTATCAACGATTCTCAATCAGTCTGGGTCACTGTTGATACGACTGGTCAGGGGCTTACCTGGGGAAATACTTATTATGATACATTGGACATCTGGTCAAATTCTGTGTTTGATGCTAATCCAGAAAAGGTGCCAGTGGAGTTGATCATGGCACTTATTGGTACTGAAGAGAAGGAGCTGTTTACATCTTTGGAGAATGCACAGCTGCTTTCTGCTGCACCCAATCCATTCAGGAATGCGGTGACGATTGATTATTCAGTTTCGCATTCACTGCAGATCGAATGTGCTATTTATGATGTATGCGGCAAAAAGGTGCGCACACTGATCGATAAAGTGCACGAGCCCGGTCATTTTTCAATCATGTGGAATGGTAAAGATGATACTGGCAGAACTGTTTCTGCAGGTGTTTACTTCTGTAGAATAGAAGCAGATAAGAATGCGATGACGAATAAAGTTATTCTTATAAGATAGCAAGAAGAAAGATTTGCAGAAAGGGGCAGGTTAAAACCTGCCCCTTTTTTTTCTTGTCATTACGAGCCCATTGAATGCGGGCGTCGTAATCTCACGAGATTGCTTCGTCTCCTTCGACAAGCTCAGGATTCCTCGCAATGACGGGAAGGAGATGTTCCTCGCAATGACAAATAAAGGTTCTAAAAAATGGAAAAGGGTAGGACATATTGGTTATTGACACTGGGCACAATCTGAGTAAAATTGTTAAGGAGATGTGAATCATGATGGATGCTAACCTTGCCAAGATTCTGAAACATGCAACTGAACTTGAGGAGAGAGGCAAGACAGATCAGGCAATAAAAGAATTCCATAAAGCAATAAAGATGAATCCGAAAGATGGCAATCTTTATAATCGGCTCGGCGACCTCTACGCTAGAAACGAGAGGGTCGAGGAGGCAATAGATACTTACAGAAAAGGTGTTGAGGCATATAAGGAAGATAATTTTTCACGGAACGCCCTTGCTTTGTGTAAGAAAATAATGCGGCATGATCCCGGTAATTTAGAGATTCCCTTTACGATTGCAGAATTATTGGTTGAGCTCGATGAAAAAAGCGATGCGCTTATGTATTTTCTTACCTATGTAGAAAAACATCTGGCGCATAAAAATGAGAAAGAAGTTTTGAACGGAATCAATCAGGTTAAGAAATTAGGAATCATGAATAGTAAGGTGATTAAGAGAATCAACGAAGCCTATAAAATATTGGGGAGACAGGATTTACTTAAACAATTGGCCGAAGAAATTATGGAAGGTGAAGTTCCGCTGGAGGATATACTTCTACCCGAAACACCACCTCCTCCGCCTCCACCTAAGAAAGAGACGACGGTTGAGCATGAAGTTAGTATTAACAAAGAGCCGACTGTCAAAAAAGAGGCAACAAAAACCCATAGAGAGGAGAAAAGAGTGAAATTAGAGGAAGGGCATTTTGATGCTGCAAAAGAAGTTGAGGCGACAATTTCTGAATTGCGTAAAGCCATGCGTCTTGATGAAGTAATTGTCGCTTTAGATAAATCTCTAACCGCACTATCAAATGAGCAGAAAAAAGCGATAGCACTTTTACAGAAATCAGTAAGTCATAATTTGGATAATCTGGAGAAATCGATTAAGACTCTTCATGATGGCTCAGATAAGAACCTTAAAGATTTGGATCTTTTGCTCAGCAATTTGAACAAGGCTTTGGCAAGCCTCAGCAAAAATCAGGCATCGTTTACCGAAAGAATTAGCGGTAGCCTTGACAAAATGAGTGATAGTTTTACAGGAACCACGAAAGATGCGTTTGACGACATCAAGAGTGTATTATCTGAATATGAAAAATCAACGGGCGATATGTGCGTTAAGCTCGAAGAAACCAAAGACTGCAATATATCACTTGTGAAGTTAAGCGAAGAAATGAAAAGTACTGTTTCGAAGATGAATGAGTCGTTAATTAAGTTTATAATAGTTCAGGAAGTAAAGGAGAAGAGACAAGGGCAGTACGCAAAAATCATTATTGGCATAATTGCCGTAATGACTATTTTATTCATCTTTTCCATTCTAAAGTAATATACATCCTTCGATAAACAACTAAATAATTCGCCGGACTATAAGTGTCGAGGAGTATTTATTATGCTTTCTCTTTTGCCTTCATGCTCAGGTAGGCATAGACGAAGTCATCGATCTCGCCATCCATAACATTGTCTATCTGGGAAGTAGAATAATCAGTCCTATGGTCTTTCACAAGCTTGTACGGATGGAAGACATACGAACGGATCTGATGTCCCCAGGCGATATCTGTTTTCTGTTCTTGGAGTTTGTTTAATTTTTCTTCTTCCTTCTTCTGATAGTAATCATATAATCTCGAACGGAGAATTTTCATTGCGTTAACTTTATTCTGGAACTGCGATCGCTCATTCTGACATTGAACTGTGATGCCAGTGGGTATGTGCACGATTCGAACTGCCGAGGATACTTTGTTCACATTTTGTCCACCATGCCCCCCGGCTCTGAATGTGTCGATTCTAAGATCATCTTCATTAATCTTGAAATTGATTTCTTCGATCTCTGGATAGACAAAAACCGAAGCAAACGAGGTGTGCCGTCGTGCGTTTGTGTCAAACGGTGATATGCGTACTAATCGATGTATGCCCACTTCAGCCTTTAGCAACCCGTATGCATATTTACCTACCACTTCGATCGTGGCATCCTTGACGCCTGCAATATCACCGGGGAGCAGGTTGAGAATGCGATAAGAGAATTTTTTTATTTGCAGCCACCGAAGATACATTCTAAATAGCATCTCTGTCCAATCACAGGATTCAGTTCCACCCGCTCCAGGATGTATTGTGAGAATGCAATTTTTTATATCATCCTCTTCACCCAATAGGAGTTTTGCATCGAGGTCCTTGATTCTTCTACTAACCTTTTTGATTTCGATAGCAGCTTCATTGACGATTTTGTCATCGAGTTTAGGCAGAGAAACCAATCCAGACAACAGCTCTATGTCTGCCGCAATACCCTTGATTTCGTCAACCCAGAATTGTTTCTGGCTGATTTCCGACATAATACGTTGGGCCTCAGACTTGTCATTCCAGAAGTCCTTGGCAGTGGTTTTTTTCTGAAGTTTTTTTATTTCTTTTTCGACCTTCGCAAGGTCAAAGATGCTCCTGTAGGTTTTTAAATTTTTCTTGCAGGTTTTTTATTTCTTCAAAATTTACTACGTCTGTGTTTACTGGCTTTTTCATATATTATTTGGTTTTAGTTTTCTTTTTCTTTGGTTTGGCAGTCCTTCTCTTAGCATATCGCTTTATGAACTTCTCTACGCGTCCTGCCGAGTCCACGATTTTTTGCCGTCCAGTAAAGAATGGGTGGCATTTAGAACAAAGATCGACAGATATTTTTTCCACTGTGGATCTTGTTTCAATCTTATTGCCGCAAGCGCAGGTAATTACACAATGGACATATTTGGGATGGATTTTTTTCTTCATAATATAGCCCCTTTATCCTTCTCCGCTCATTGAATCAAGAAATTCCTTGTTTGTCTTGGTTCTTCTCATCTTTTCTGTGAGAAACTCCATTTGCTCGATGACATTCATTTCTGACAGGAGCTTTCGCAGAATCCAAAGTCGGTTGAGCTCTGTTTCTTCAAGAATAAGTTCTTCTTTTCTTGTGCCTGATTTATAAAGATCAAGAGCAGGGAATATTCTTCGGTCTTGGAGCCTTCGATCAAGAATGAGTTCGAGATTGCCGGTTCCTTTAAACTCTTCAAAAATGACTTCATCCATTCTCGAGCCTGTATCAATAAGAGCAGTGGCAATTATTGTTAAACTTCCACCTTCTTCAATCTTTCGAGCAGAACCAAAAAATTTCTTGGGTTTCTGGAGGGCAGTCGAGTCTAATCCACCTGATAATGTTTTTCCGGAATGGGGCACGACAGCATTGTGAGCTCGTGCGAGCCGGGTTAAACTATCAAGCAATATTACCACATCCTTTTTTGCTTCAACCAATCGCTTTGCCCTTTCCAAGATTATTTGAGCGACTTCCGTATGCCGATCAGGTGTTTCGTCGAAAGTTGAGGAAACTACTTCTGCATCAACATTGCGTTCGAAATCAGTAACTTCTTCTGGTCTTTCGTCTATCAGGAGAACGATAAGATTTATCTCGGGATGATTACAAATGATGGAATTGGCGATTTTTTGAAGAAGTATTGTCTTACCTGCGCGTGGTGGAGAAACTATAAGCCCGCGTTGCCCCTTACCTATAGGCGTGAACAGATCTACAATTCTCATTGAGAGATCATTTTTTTTCTCAACTTCGAGGTGAATTCGTTCAATTGGATATAACGGCGTAAGATTGTCGAACAGGATTCTCTCTCGTAGTTCAGAAAGAGGAATGTTGTTAATATGCTCGATTTTAATCATGGCGAAATATCTTTCACCTTCGCGAGGCGGGCGCGCCAATCCTTGTATGTGGTCGCCAACTTTGAGATTAAACTTGCGAATCTGCGAGATTGACAAGTAGATATCGTCTGGACTCTGTAGGTAATTATAATTTGGTGACCTGAGAAATCCATATCCATCAGAATGAATTTGAAGAACTCCTTCTACAGGCACAAGTTCAGACCTCTGCGTTTCAGCTTCAATAATTGCATGGATTAGATCCTGTTTCTTCAAGTCGGTATAATTGGCAAGACCCAGCTCTCTTGCAATATTATGAAGCTCAGTTACCTTTTTTTTCTTTAGCTCCAGTATTTCCATCTAACACCTTCCATTTTTTTCCTATATTTATCCTTATTTCAGCGTGTGATACTCAGTTGATCACAGCATACAACGGATTAGTTCGCTATCGTTGTTGCCGCAAGAAATGTAGGACCAATCGCTTCAGCTGGGACTCATATTCTGGGTAAGATCTAAGCATTATTTACTGCAGTAAATCTCCTGTCCTACACCTCATAGACTGTGAATCACATTGCATCTTCTATACACTTTCCGCTAACTTACTCACACTCCATTTCATTTATTGGAAGATAAGGAGAATTTATTGTTATAGAATTATAATCAGAATTTAATATTTGTCAATACCTAATTTTGAGATTTCCGGATTTTCCAGAAATCTCTGATTACGGTGATCAAAACAATATATTTCAGAGATTCAAGGTCATGAAATTTATTCATCGTTCTCATAGTGCGACCATTTTCTCGATTGCCTGAAAGGCTCCGAGGCGAATTGATTCTTCCACTTTTACTTCGTATTTTAAATCTTCTAATGCCCAGAGAACCTTTTCCAGAGTGCTGAGTTTCATACTAGGGCAGATGGCATTGGGACTGCCCGGAATGAAATCTTTTTCCGGGTTTTCTTTTTTTAATCTGTGAAGCATACCTATTTCTGTGCATATGATGATTTTTTTTGCATCACTTTTCTTAGCATTAGTAATCATCTGGGAGGTCGAGCAGATCTTATCTGCGATTTCCTGCACTTCGACTCGGCACTCAGGATGAACATATATTTCAGCATCCGGGTATTTATTCTTAAGTTCTAAAATTTCTTCTTTCATAAAAACCATGTGGGTTGGACAGTAACCCGACCAGAGATAAAATCTCTTGTGCCGTGTATGTCTCTCTACATATGAACCGAGATACTTATCCGGGGCAAAAATGATCTCTTTGTTTTTTACGGAATTGGCAACTTTGATCCCATTTGCAGATGTGCAGCAGATATCAGAGAGTGCTTTCACATCAGCAGTCGAATTTATGTAGGTCACGACGGCTGCATTAGGATGCAGCGATTTTTCTTTTTTTAGCTGATCAGCACTGATCATATCAGCCATTGGGCACCCAGCATGTAGATCAGGCATTAAGACCATTCTATCCTTGTTCATGATTTTAGCAGTTTCTGCCATAAAGTGGACTCCGCAAAAGAGTATGATATCACATTCCCTTTCGTGTGATATCCTGGCGAGTTCTAATGAATCTCCTGCAAAATCAGCAATGTCCTGGACTTCTGGTAATTGGTAATTGTGCGCCAAAATGATGGCTTTTCTTTTATTTTTCAATAAACTAATTTTCTCAACGATGCTGGTTTTCATTACTTGATTCAATCGATGATTGATGAAGTAATTATGTAGTTAATCGGATTTACTGGTACTTGTGATATCCGCACTTCATAGTGTAGGTGCGGTCCGGTTGTCTTGCCAGTGACTCCGACATATGCAATAATATCTCCTCTTTTTATCTTTGCGCCTTCCACTGCCTTAACTCTCATGCAATGGGCATACAATGTTGTAAATCCATAACCATGATCGATTTCTAAAGTCAAACCAAATCCTTTTCTTATGGAAATATTTTTGGCTACACCATCTGCAGGCGCCACAATGGGTGTTCCAGGTGGTGCAGCAATATCCAGACCTTCGTGCATCTTTACTTTACCTGTGAAGGGGTCAATTCGGTATCCAAAGCCGCTGATAAACCATCCTTGGACAGGAACAATAGATGGTGTATGATCTCTTAAATGTTTTTTTCCTTCAAGATGTGTCATAAGTTGGTTGAAACTTTCTTTCTGAAATCTTGAGCGGGCCAGGATATTATCTAAATTCTGAGATAATTCGGCGAGATCGCTGCTTATATCTTGTGGCAACTCCATATTATCATAATGGCTACTATGGCCACCAATACCCATTTTTCGCACATCATCATTAATAGGATCTAATGAAGCATAAGTTCGCAGCCTTTTGTCATAGAGTTCCAGGCTATCAATAAGAATGTTTAATTCAGAAAACTCTTGTTCTATCCTCGCGATTTCTTGACGGACAACTGTATTCTCCTTGTCCAATTGCACGAGCCGTCTCTGGTCTACTTTATAAGAGGTAAATATGACGATATTGTATATCAGCAGAACAAAAGAGATCATAAGTGATAGGGCGATTACAATTATAAAACCAAGTTTAACATGTAAATTTATTCTCTTATTTTCCCTGCTTGAAACAAGAATGATATCCAACTGTATCTCCTAATTGCATTATACAAATGATTACAAAAATGTCAAGCAGTTTCTTTTGATTACAGTGATAATACACACAGATATCAGAGATGATGTAGTTCAAATTCAAAGTTACTTAATTTTTAATCATTTGGATTTTAATGATTGAAATTTGTTTGATATTTCGAATTTGGCATTTGGAATTTTCAGCAAAAACTAGTACGTAAAGTCTGAAGCTATGCTACTGACGTTTGTTAGCTTGTCGCACTAGTATTCTATTCACGGGTCATTGGTATCTTGATTCCCTTTTGTTTGGCAAAGGTGATTGCGTCCTGGTAGCCAGCATCATAGTGCCGTGCAATGCCAATCCCTGGATCATTCGTCAACACCCTCTGAATACGTTTATCCATTTCTTTTGAGCCATCACACACCAAAACCTGGCCCGCATGTATTGAATAACCAATGCCAACACCACCACCATGATGAATTGATACCCATGATGCACCAGAGGCTGTATTGAGCAGTCCATTCAAAATGGGCCAATCTGCAATGGCGTCTGAACCATCAAGCATTGCTTCAGTTTCTCTATAGGGCGAGGCTACTGATCCGGTATCGAGATGATCCCGTCCAATGACAATCGGTGCTTTGATTGTATTATCCCTGACCATGCGGTTTATCTCTAAACCATATTTGTCTCTTTCGCCGTAACCAAGCCACATAATTCGTGATGGTAACCCCTGAAAGGGAATTTTTTTCTGCGCGAGTTCAATCCATCTACGAATAGAAACATTATCACCGAACATCTCTAGTACTTTTTTATCGAGTGTGTAGATATCCTTTTCGTCGCCAGAAAGTGCTGCCCAACGAAATGGTCCCTGTCCTTTACAGAAAAGCGGCCTGATATATTCAGGGACAAATCCTGGTATTGCAAACGGATTTTCTATTCCAGCTTTTTTTGCCTGCCCCCGTATGTTATTTCCATAGTCGAATGCAACCGCTCCTTTCTTTTGCATTTCTAACATTGCTTCCATCTGTTTGGCAATTGACCTGAATGACTTTTTTCTGTACTCTTCGGGATCTTTACTTCTTAATGCTATTGCGTCTTCCAGACTCATGCCCCCAGGAACATAACCGTTCAGTTCATCATGGGCTGAAGTTTGATCGGTTAAGACATCAGGAATCACACCTCGTTTGACCAATTCTGGTTCGATGTCTGATGTATTTCCAACAAGTCCGATTGAAAGTGTTTTTTTTGTTTTTACGGCGTCGAAAACCAGCTTAAGTGCTTCATCCAAATCATGGGCCATAGTATCGCAAAACCCTTGTTTAATTCTCTTCTCGATACGTTTTGGGTCAACCTCGATATCAAGGATCACTCCTTCATTCATTGTTACAGCAAGTGGTTGGGCTCCACTCATTGCACCCATACCACCTGTCAAAACCCATCTACCTTTTAATGAACCACCAAAATGTTTGCGTGCACAAGCAGCAAAGGTTTCGTATGTTCCTTGGATTATTCCCTGTGTTCCGATATATATCCAAGAACCCGCGGTCATCTGGCCATACATTATAAGACCAAGCGCCTCAAGTTTTCTGAAATGGTCCCAGTTTGCCCAGGCAGGTACAAGCAGCGAGTTTGCTATTAGGACTCTTGGCGCAAAATCAAATGTTTTAAATATTCCTATCGGCTTTCCTGATTGGATAAGAAGCGTTTCGTCATTCTCCAATTCCTTTAATGCATCGACTATCGCCTTATAACATTCCCAGTTCCTTGCTGCTTTACCACTGCCTCCATAGACAATCAGTTCTTCGGGATTTTCAGCCACATTAGGATCCAAATTGTTCTGAAGCATCCTTAGAGCTGCTTCTTGTTGCCAACTTTTGCATGAAATTTTTGTGCCCCTGGGTGCAGAGATAGGTTTGTATGCAAAGTCCTTTATCGTTTTAGTTTTCTTCATCCAACCTCCTTCAAAATAAACTGATTGAGCCCCGCCCTTTTTTGCAAAAGAGCGGGATGCTGAATTTTACAACCAAATCAGAGATTCGGGTAAAATTCGCAAAGGCAAGAGAAGGCGATGAAGGGCTAATAGGATTTTGGTGAATGAATCATCACCAACTTTCTCATAATTTTTTTGCCTTAAATTCTTTTGTACCCATATCCAGCCATCTGCTGCCCTCTTATGCCTTCTTGTAGCCCTCTTCTTGTTATCTTACGCCAAAAATAGCTATCTGTCAATAATGTGGGGTCATTGACTTCCGTTGTAAATTATATATAATTCAATTCATGGAACGTCGCGTTATTTTGATATCTTTTCTCCTTTTGTCTTGCGGTTTTTCACCGAAAAAAAAAGCCTTTGGCATACTACTTGATGGCGCAAAAGACAAATCAGTTGTCATCCAGGTAAATGCCGCAAAGGGGCTTAAACAGATAGATCATGCCCAAGGTAGTAGAATTTTCAACGACATGCTACAGGGCGACGACAAGAACGGTATTGTTTTAGCACTCGCTGCTCTTTATGATTTGGGGGAAGATAAATTTTCTTCTACTGTTGCCAAACTTACACGTCATAGTGATCAATTAATTCGGACAGAGGCGTTTAAGGTCATAAGTTTGATTGCTGATGAGCGATGCCGAGAAATTCTGATGAGGGGGTTAAACGACAACGTGGCCAAAATCCGGAAGTTTTCTTATAGCGGGCTTAAGAAATTTGGGGCAAAAGAAGAACTTTATAATGGCTTGAGAGATAGCAATCCGTCAGTAAAAGTTGCTGCTGCAGAAGCGCTTAGCAGTATCGGTGAAGAAGGTATGGTGGATTTCATTATAAATGTGCTGAAACGATGCGATGTTAATACGAGAAAACAAGGCATTATTTCTCTTGGTTTGATTGGTGATACATCAGCAATACCTTTTGTGAAAGCAGCACTTGATGATACATTATGGGAGATAAAAGTTGCTGCAGTTGAGGCATTATTGATATTGGATAACAGAGACGGAGTGACGCTGTTGAAAGAGGGGATAGAAAGCGATGATCCTTTTACGAGAGAAGAGGTTGTTGGGATTCTTAAGAAACACCGCATTTCAGAAGGTGTTGATATTTTGGAAAAGGCATTGAAGGATGATTATGTTAACGTCTCTGTAATGGCTATCGATGCTCTCGCTGAATACGAGAGGCAGGAGAATCGGCAAATATTTCAGGAGATGATGGATGCACCAAACCGTTTAGTACAGATTGCCGCGGCAGCAGCATACTTGAGGAGTGATTAATTGGGATTAAGATTATATAATACGCTGACTCGAAAAATTGAGGATTTCAAAGCTGAGAAAGATATAGTCCGCATCTACACCTGTGGACTCACGGTACAGGGTCCCCCGCACTTAGGACATATGCGTGCGTATGTAGTACGTGATATCCTTGTGAGATGGCTTGAACATACGGGTTTCAAAGTAAAAACTCTGGAGAATTTCACGGATATTGATGATAAGATAATCGAAAAGCAGAAGCAACTTAACAAAGATTGGCGTATCATAGCGCAAGAGAATATTTCAAAATATCTTGATGCGGTTGACAGACTTAACATAAAAAGGGCTGAATTTTATCCACGAGCATCTCAACATATAGCTGAAATCACGGCTCTTGTGCAGACATTATTAGATAAGGGGTATGCTTATGAAAAAAGGGGGGATGTTTATTTTAGGGTACGTAAATTTTCTGATTATGGTAAATTATCAAAGAAAAGCATCGACGAATTGATGTCTGGAGCACGGATTTTACCGACGGGACATAAAGAAGATCCGCTTGATTTCGCCCTATGGAAAGCGGCCAAACCGGGTGAACCATACTGGCTCAGCCCATGGGGTAAAGGAAGACCTGGTTGGCACATTGAGTGTTCTGCAATGGCTATGCACTATCTTGGAGAAACGTTTGATATTCATATGGGCGGTGAGGATTTGATTTTCCCGCATCACGAAAATGAGATCGCTCAGTCAGAAGCAGCCACGGGTAGAAAATTTGCTCATTTTTGGCTACACAACGGTTGGGTAACGTTGGGCGGTGAAAAAATGGCAAAATCGACAGGTCATTATTTCCTTATTGAGGATGTGTTGAGAGACTATGCTCCAAATGTCATCAGATTATATCTATTGAAGACTCAATATCGTAATCAGATTGAATTTTCTAAGGAAAGATTGGATGAAGCAAGATCAGCATATCTGAGAATACAGGCATATACACATGGATTTAGAAATGTCGTAGGGACTGAAAAACCATTGATGTCAAAGGAGTTCACTGAAGCCATGAATGATGACCTAAATACACCGAAGGCGTTGGGGATTCTCTATGATCTTGTTGCAAAAGGTTATGAAGAAGATGATGTAGAAATTGCAGCGAGCGTGGCGTCGTATCTGGACATCTTGGGTTTTGAAAAAGATATTCCTATTGAGCCTTTTAGTGAGGTGATGGGAATCCTGAGAGATGTAATAGATAAACTGAAGACCGAAAAAAAGATGGATATGTTGGATACTGTCAAAGATGATTTTTTGAACATAATGAATAAAATCAAAGATATTAATGACGCTTTTCCTTCAGCAACGAATTTGCTTTTGGATATAAGAAATAGGTTTAGAGAAAAAAAGAATTATGAATTCGCAGACTATATAAGGAAGCGATTGATTGAAATCGGTATACAGATTTACGATAAAGAAGCTAATGTGAGTACTTATCGGGTAGAGATGAGATGATACAAGCCACACAAATGAAGAAAGGTATGCTTGTTAAAATCGATGAAATCCCGCATGTGGTGTTGAACGTTACCCACATTACGCCGGGGAATAAGCGAGGAATTATTCAATGTAATTTGCGGAATTTGCAGACAGGTTTTGCAACGGATATGAGATTTCGTTCAAGTGATCGGATTGAGGAAGCAGAAATCGAGCCCGTAGAAATGGAATATATTTACTTTGCCGAGGATCAATACTATTTCATGAACATAGAAAACTACGAACAGATACCTGTAGGCGCCGACCTTATTGGCGAACAGGCAAAATTTTTAAAAGCAAATTTGCGCGTGAAGGTTGAGTTCTACGAAGGTAAACCTTTTGGAATTATTCTGCCTAAATTTGTAACACTGAAGGTGATTGAAACTCAGGTTCATATTAAAGAGGCTACTGCTCAGGCGCAAAACAAACCAGCCAAGCTCGAGGGCGGTCACACTTGTCAGGTGCCACCTTTTATCCAGGTTGGTAATATGATTAAGATCAATACAGAGACTGGTGAATACATTGAGAGAGCCTAATAATTGCATATTGCATATTTTAGATTTGGGAATTTTTATGATGTGTTCCTCCGTGTCCGCCGAAGGCGGAATCTGTATGAATCTGTAGTTTGGCATAGCCAAACAAAGGGGGTATAATGGGTGATGATTTGCAGGAAGAAATTAAAAAGATAGCATATAGGATACCGGGCTGTCGGTATGTCAGCCTCGTTGGCTATGACGGTATTACGGTAGCGCAACACATAGTATCAGCAGATTTTGATGTTAGTTTATATGATGCTGAAATTTCATCGATCATGCTTGCATCTCGTGAAGTGCGAAATAGTCTTAATTTAGGTACGGAAAAAGAACTCATTTGGCTGACAGCAAATTCCTTTTTTATCATTCAGCCACTTGGTGAAGATTTTTTCATATATAGCTGCTTACAGTCTTCAGGATCAAACCCGGGTGTAGCAAGGATTGGTTTGAATAAAGCAAAAGAGGTGATTACCAAAATTATCTATCCAGATTCATAATTAAGTAAATTAACTACAAAAATCATACGGGGGTAAGGGGGTAAAGTAAAAAACGTTGGTATAAGATTACTTTTTGCATTAATTTCTGGTGTCATTGTTCAAACAATCTTCAATTCTCCTCTCTTGTACTATATGCTTATATGTGGATTAGTGATAATACTATCTCTTTGGAAGAGGTGGTTCTTATATATATTGATTGTTGTATTTTCAGCAGTAAATACTTCATTACATACGCCCATGAAACTGGATCACAGGGGCCGGACCTTATCTTATTCTGGAACTGTCGTCAGTGAAGATCCTCGCGAACACTATGTCAAACTATTGATCAATATTGACAAAGCCGTATTCACACATGGCGAGCTGAAATATGGCATTCCTGTCGAGTTCTATGCATACAAGGATAAAACCTATTTGGGAAAAAGACTTCTTCTGACAGGGAAGATCAGAAGCCCGAAATATGCAAGTCAGCCAAATATTCTAAGTGGTAGGATAGTCAGAACAGATCTCGATAATAATCTTCTTGGAGGGATTCTGTATTCAATTAGAAATTATATTGGTGGTTTACTCAAAGAAGTTCTAAGTGATGAACATTATGATCTTGCCATGGGCCTCGTTTTGGGTGGAAGTGGTCGTTTGAAAAAAGATTTGAAAGAGGTGTTCATTCGTACTGGTGTTCTTCATATTTTGGCAGTTTCAGGACTCCATGTTGGCTTTGTTTGTATGTTTGTCTATTCTTTTCTTCTTTTTATACCGATTGTGCCGAAAGTCAAATTCCTCATTGTTATGTTGATCCTTTTGCTGTATGCAGGTCTTACAGGATTTCGCCCAAGCGTATGTCGAGCAACTATTATGGCTTTTCTTTTTGGATTGGCTTTGGTTTTCCAGAGGAATGTTGATGGAATTCATATTACTAACATTGCGGCGATTATTTTTTTGATTATTAACCCTCTACTCATTTTCAACGTAGGAGCACAATTATCTTTTGCTGCGGTGTACGGAATTTTTTTCTTGTATCCAAAAATAGAAGATCGATTGATAAAGAAAGTAAAGAAGAGGCTATATAAATTCGTCCTTGCACCGATGGCGGTTTCGTTTTCCGCGCAGATTTTCATTTTGCCTCTTCTGATTTATTATTTTAAGCGACTGCCAACTCTTGCTGTTTTTTCTAACCTTCTTATTGTCCCTATTGCTTCAATAATCGTCATGCTTCTATTTCTATGTCTGATCACAGGCGGTTTTTCATTTCTCTTGGCTCAGGCTATCGCATCGTGTGTTTCGGTTTTTATTCTTGTTCTGATTGCAATTTCTAAACTGTTTGCATCTATATTTTTTTCCACTGTTTCCTTGGTTATGCCATCAGCCGCTTTAGTGTTGTCGTATTTCATTTATGTTAAACGACTGAGGAAGATTGTAATTTTATCCATAATTACATTATCTGTTTTTTTCTCTATTTCTGCATTGGCAGATTGTGTAGTTATTAAGACTGCATCCGGAGGCACGTTGATAACAATCCCTGGAGGCGAGAACATATATGTTACACGTAAGCGATCGCATGCTCAGAATATTGCATTGTTGACGCATCAACAGATTTGTGAAGTTGACTACCTAATAGCAGCACAGAAATATTTTCCTGTTAAGAGAGAGTTTTTTGACTTACCTGACCAATTACATACTAAAAGGATAACTTTGGGGAATGTGATAATTGATATTGCAAAGGATGTAATTTTAACATTCCGCGGGAAAAAAATAGCGATGGGTGAATATGATTGTCAGGATTCAGGCAAAACTGATAATATTTTGTATATAATATCAGATGGCAAAGATGTGCAGGTGTTCTCGACTGCTCTCCATGGTTCGATTATCGATCAAATAGTCGTAGATTTGAAATTACTTTATGCGAGACTGAAGTTCTTATTCTAAACTTCCAACCGCCTTTTCTACTGCTTCAAGAATCTCGCATGACTTTACCAATTCTTTCATTCTTGTGTGATCATTGTATAAAGGACGGTCTTCATCAAGATGTTTTACGTGTTTTCTGATGATCTCTTTAGCAACAATTACACCTTTCCCTGGCGTAAACTCGCGAAAATCCAATGCTTGGGCTGCAGCCATAAACTCTATACCAAGAACACCATTTGCATTATCCAATATCTGCACATTCTTGATGGCCGTATTCATGCCCATTGAAACAAAATCTTCCTGATCTGCGGCTGCTGGTATCGACATTATTGAGGCTGGCGCAGATAGGATTCTTTGCTCTACGATGAGTGTGCCAGCAGTATATTGACTGAGCATCAATCCAGACATCATGCCTGCACCTTTGGTCAGAAAAGGAGGCAATCCAATGCTCAGGGCCGGATTGGTAAGACGATTGAGACGCCTTTCAGAAAGAACGCTTACCATGGTTACGGCTGCCCCTACCATATCCATGGGTAATGAAACTGGCGTACCTTGGAAATTGGCACCAGTCAGTGTTAGGTTGTATTCTGGGAAGAAAACAGGGTTATCGACCACACCGTTGAGCTCGATCTCAACCTGTTTTCTGGCATGAGCAACCGCATCGTGTGCTGCACCTATGACTTGTGGTGAAGAACGCATGGAATATGCGTCCTGAACTTTCATTTTATGCTTACCAGACAAAAGATCACTTCCTTCAAAACATTTCATGAGTGCTGCTGCAGATCTTATTGCACCTGGAAAACCACGCGCTCGATGCAAACGAATATCATAAGGTTTCATATTTGCATACAGCGCCTCCAATGTCATGGCGCAAGCGATTTCGGCTTGCTTAAGCCAACGATTGATATCATAAAGTTGGAGAGTGCTGATGGCAGTAAGAAGATTCGAACCGTTAATCGCAGCGAGTCCATCTCTTGCTTTCAGTCCTGGAATGGTGATTCCTGCGCGCTCCATTGCGGTCTTACCTGGTAAGCGTTCTCCTTTGTAATAAGCTTCTCCTTCACCCATTAATAAGAGCGCGATTTGAGACATGGGTGCCAGATCACCACTTGCTCCCACTGAACCTTTTAGACAGACCACAGGAGTTACACCTTTGTTTAGCATTTCAACAAATGTTTGAGCAATTTCCGGTCGGCATCCTGATTTTCCATTTGCAAATACATTAATTCTTCCCGCAATTGCACCACGTACGTATTCTATTGATGCAGGATCTCCAATCCCAGCTGCGTGGTTATATATGAGATATTTTTGGAATTGTTTTGTTTGTTCTTCATTTAATATTACTTCTGAAAACTCACCAATGCCTGTATTGACTCCATACATAATTTCCCTGGCTTTTATTTTTTCTTCCAGCATAGCACGACATTTCTTGATTTTTTCCATTGTATCAGGAGTAACCTCTACTTGCTCGTTATGTCGCGCAATATTTACAAGTTGTTCAACTGTTAGACTTTCACCATCAAGAGTAATCGGCATAAGTGCTCCTTTTCCTAAATATTTGAACAATCAAAATATTTAGAATCCTATAGTCACAAACGAAATTAGAATAATAGTACTCAGACACGAGAAAAAGTCAACCCCGCACCTTTTTCTCTAGTTGTTAAAGATAAACCATACAGCTTCTTCTGTGTTCTGCACAGACATGTTGTGGAATGAATGCAGTTGTTGCCAAAAAAGGTGCAGGATAAACCCGCGGTTGCAGCGTAATGCGTAGGGCGATGAGCATAAAGCGCAGGTAGAGTTAGTCTTGACTCAGATAGTGACGGTTATATAATTATCCATGAAATGCGAGGTGTGTGGTTCTGAGCATATACTTTCAAAATCACTACCCTATTGTCCATCTTGCATTCGTGATAGATTCAATAGCATATCCCAGAAGATATATGAAATTCATGCGCGAACCAGAAGGCGCTATAATCTCCCGGAAACAATACCGTCTCAAAGTGGCGGCACTGCATGTAGGCTGTGTGTTAATAGTTGCCGTATCCGCGACAGTGAATCAGGATATTGTGGTGTGAGGAAGAACGTTGGTGGTAGGATTTGTGGTCCAGATGAGAACTGGGCTTTTTGCGATTGGTACCACGATCCCCTTCCAACAAATTGTGTTGCAGATTGGGTTTGCGAAGGAAGTAAACAATATGGCTATAAGAATCTCGCTGTGTTCTATGAGGCTTGTACCTATAATTGTTTGTTCTGCCAGAATTGGCATTACCGAACCAAAAAGACAAAAAACAGAACCGGTGATCTTGTTAGGGCTGCCGATCCTGTTACAGGCTGTATTTGCTACTTTGGTGGTGATCCCACACCCTTTGCCTTTCACAGTCTGGAAGTGGCGCGGCAGATTTTAGAAAAAAGAAGAAAATTCAGGATTTGCTGGGAGACAAACGGTTCAGTTGCACCGCGATTAATGAGACTCTGGGTAGAATATGCCTTGAAAAGCAACGGCTGTATTAAAATTGATTTCAAAACCTATTCGGAAGAATTGAATATCGCCTTGTGTGGAAGTTCAAACAAAAACACAAAAGAAAACATTAGGCTTGTTGCTGAATACATGAACAAGCGAAAGAGACCGCCAATTCTTGTTGTGAGTACGCTGCTAATCCCTGGATACATTGATGAATTTGAGCTTGCAGCGATGGCGAAATTTCTCAGTTCGATTAATAAAAATATACCTTGGTCCTTTTTAGGTTTTTATCCACACTTTCAATTTGGCGACATGCCGCAGACCTCAAGAAAACAAGTTGAATATGCATTGAATATAGCTAAAGAGTACGGTATAAAAAGAACGCATATAGGCAATATTCATCTGTTAATATGAAGTTGAACTCTTAGATTCTTGCGTCCTTACCCCGCACCTTTTTGGCAACAACTGCAATTCATTCCGCAACATGTCTGTGCAGAACACAGAAGAAGCTGTATGGTTTATCTTTAACAATCAGAGAAAAAGGTGCGGGGTTGACCTTTCTCATTTTTACGATATACTGATTTTAAATTTATGAAAAGGGTGTCAAAGAATTTTCTTTCCCTGTTTCTCAGTGATGCAGCCAGTCGTATTCTCGGTTTTATCGCAATAGTATACATTGCTCGTACACTGACAATCGAGGGTTTTGGTTTTATAAATTATGGATTGGCATTTCTAACTTACGCGTTACTATTTACTAATCCAGGCTTGACAACAATTGGTGCGCGTGAAATCGCTAAGGACGTCAGTAACCGCAAAGTAATCGACGAAATCTTTGGTCTGAGATTAAGCCTTAGCGGGTGTGTTTTTCTTGTATTTATTATTGGTCTTTTACTGATCCCAGGACATCCGATAACAAAAAAGATTATACTTTTCTACTTATTTTCTTTGTTCCCTTTTGCCTTTCTCTTGGAATTTGTATTTCAAGGGAGAGAAGAGATGGAATTCATAGGAATTTCGCGGCTTGTTCAATATGCAATATATGTCATATTTATCTCTGTGCTGTTGAAGACGAGTCGAGATATAGTGATGGTACCTGTAGCATTCTTGATTGGATACAGTGCAGCTGCGTTATTTTTGCTAATCATTTTTCTAAGGAAATACAAATCAATACAGATCAAGTTCTCTTTTCGTTTTTGGCGGAGACTTTTGGCCGTATCGACACCAGTGGGTTTGGCAACAATTTTTAATTCTGCTTCTTTGAATTTTCCACCATTAATACTTGGCATAATGTATTCTAAGACTGAGGTGGGGGCGTTCAGTGCTGGCTTTAAGGTCATTGTTGTGCTACTTATTGTCGAGAGGGTATTTCATTACGTATTCTTTCCTGTCATCTCAAAACAATATGCGCTTGCACCGGAGAAGTTGAAGAGTAGTTTTGCATTATTGACTCGGATACTTTTCGCGATTACAATTCCTTTGACTCTCGGCGGAATTATACTAGCTCCTAATATCATAAGTTTGATTTATGGCGCAGGTTATGAAAGTGCGGTTATGATATTTCGTATTCTTCTGTTGTACTTCTTAATTGCTCCGATTAACAGCATTTTTGGGTATGGACTTGTTGCGATCAATCAAGAGCGACAATTTTTTAAAGTTATTACTATTACAACTTTTCTAAATTTCATATTGATAGTTTTATTGGGTCTTTTTTATAATGCAGAAGGGGTGGCAGCAGCACTCTTTATAAGCGAGATGATAGGTATCATCGTAATGAATAGAGAACTTAAGAGACATGTGCGATTTAGGTCTCTTAAGTATATATTCAAACCACTGATTTCTTCTCTGGTTATGGCTATAATTTTATATGTACTGAACGATCTATCTACCGTAATATCACTGATATTGGGATTATTCGCATACGTGATGCTGTTCTATTTCATAAGAGGATTTTCGCGCAAGGATCTCGAGAATCTAAAGCAAGCAATAACTCAAAAATAAAAGAGGGCTACCACAGGTAACCCTCTTATTACACCTGCCATCTTTTTTAATCAAGGAATGGTTCTACCAACTCAAATACCCATTCAACGGTGGTGTCGGCATTTACCTCAGTTTCGTATGACTTAATATAACCAATGTCTGGAGCATAGTAGTTGTAGTAAGTGTCAACGGATGTAACTCCGGTTCTGATAAGCATTACTTTCCAACAATCATCGTAAGTGCCCGCGGTAACAGTAACACTTTCTTTGTTCACAACCTCGGCAGTAGTATTGCTGTCCACATCCCATGCCTTGCCATCCTCTAATGGGATAGCGAGCACGGTGTCTGGATTGCTGCCTGCTTTATCTGTATACTGTATAATATGGTCTTCTGTCTCCTCAACGTAGAATGGAATTGTACCCCTGGTTAATTCAAATACTGGGGTACCATCATTAAGTGTATCCTCGGCAGTGATCGACCAGGTTACAACAGCGCCTGTATCCGCATATGTTGTATCTGTGGTAGTAGTTGTTGTTATCATTTGATAGTCCCATTCATTACCAACCGTGAGTGGAAAGTAATTGTCGCCTGCGCCACCGCAACCAATCACGAAGATAATGAATATTGCTAATAACGCTAGTCTTTTCATAATTCCTCCTTTATTGTCAATTATACTAAGGAACTTGTCGTCGTCAATAGAAAAGAAGGGTTGCTTAAAGGCAACCCCTCTTTTCTATGTTGTTTATTGATTCTCTTCTGCAAATTTCTGCAGTATCTTGCGATGTTTTTCTCTGATTTCAGTCTCGTTATGTTCTCGTGATTCGCATGCCAAAGGACCAATATTGAACCACACTCTTTGTGCATCATATCTACACCAGAAAAAGCCAACCGCGTCGCCTTTGATATTACCTTCAGCGCCCGGGAGTAATTGTGGTCCAGATATCGCTTCCATGTCTACATAATTGCTATTCCAGAAGATAGTATCAACATCGCCAGGAAAGATCCTGGATGAAGTTAGGGTATATGCAGTGCCCGTTACCATGGTGTCAAGGTCAAAGTTGAAGTAATTGAATCCGCCACTTGTATCAATGTAGTCGTAACTGATATCGATATATAACCAGTACCAATCAGCCCCAGTTGATGTTTGCCAGTTAACAATGAGATCTTCTCCTTTATGGAGAGTATCACCACCTGTAGGACTTGTAATAAGAAATTCTGTGGGGAGCGTATCGGTCGCCTCACCTCTGCCGTCTCCATAATCAACCTCTAATTTGCATTCGCTTCCGAGATTTACCCACGGTACATCGCCGACATAATTGAACATGAAAGGCGAATAATTGAACTGGCTAATCCATAGTGTCTCTTCATTCACATAAACAAGGGGAATTGTTTTGAATCCGTTGTACATGTAGCCCGTAACATCGGCTTCTCTGTAGAGTATATTATTACTATGATAGGCAACAATATCGGCATCTATTGATGCCCTCTGCCCTCCACCGCAGCCGATAATAAAAGCAGCCAGTATTATTAATAACACGAGTTTTCTCATAAAGCCTCCTTTTCGTATAAAGTATAAAGGTAATTTTATATTTGTCAAGGTGTTGACTTAGTAGAACCCCTGGATATAATAGAGGCGGCTGTAATAGAAATTTTAGTAATTGACAATATACTTGGCGGTTATTGAACCCTGATTTCAATTATTTTTTTGAGATTTTTTGCTTGAAGTAAGGAGGTACAATGAAGCAATATAAGAATTTTATTGATGGGAAATTAACCGATTCTCGCTCTGGTCGGACATACGAGAATAGAAATCCAGCTAATTGGGATGAGATTGTAGGTATATTCCCGAAATCTAATGTCGATGATCTCAATACGGCAACAGAAGCGGCAAGACGGGCCTATAAGAAATGGCGTTTTGTACCTTGGCCAAAGCGGTCAGAGATTATGCGCAAGGTAGCGGAAATTATGTTGGAAAAGAAAGAAGAACTTGCTACATTAATGACAAGAGAGATGGGTAAGGTGATAAAAGAGACCCGCGGGGATACCCAGGAAGGCATAGATACGGCGCTTTATGCATCGATTGAAGGTAGAAAGTATTTTGGCTACACTTTACCTTCTGAATTGCCGAACAAGTCATGTATGACAAGAAGAGACCCATTGGGTGTATGGGGACTCATCACGCCCTGGAATTTCCCAATCGCCATACCGACCTGGAAGATATTCCCTTGTCTTCTAAGCGGCAACACGGCAGTTATTAAACCAGCAACATATACACCAGCCTGTGTTGGCGAATTAGCGCAGATCTTGCAAGAGGCAGGAGTGCCAGACGGCGTCTTAAATGTCGTATACGGTGGAGGAGGTGAGATTGGCGAGGCGATCATTAATCATCCGGACATTGTTGGTGTATCGTTTACTGGCTCTTCAGAGATCGGAAAAAGGATAGGCGAGATATGCGGTAAGACCTTGAAACGGTGTTCCCTGGAACTGGGCGGTAAGAATGGGCAAGTTGTCTTGCAAGATGCTAATTTGGACCTAGCACTTGAAGGCGTGCTGTGGGGTGCATATGGGACTACTGGACAAAGATGTACGGCAACCTCGAGATTAATCCTGGAAGCACCGATCTATGATCGATTTATCGAGATGCTTAAAAAGAAGGCAGAGAATTTAAAACTGGGCAATGGCTTAAATGAAGATTGTGACGTTGGTCCTCTGGTCAGTGAATCCCAACGCGAGAGTGTGCACGCGTATGTTGAGATAGGTAAGAAAGAAGGCGCGAAGATGATCACAGGCGGGGAATTCTATACAGAAGGCGAGTGTGCCAAAGGCTGGTTTTATAGACCTACAATCTTTATCGATGTTTTACCAACAATGAGGATTGCCCAAGAAGAGATATTCGGGCCGGTTCTTTCAGTCATCAAAGCAAAGGATTTTGAAGAGGCAATTGACATATTAAATGGTACGGTCTACGGTCTTTCTTCAAGCATTTACACGAATGATTTAAATAGAGCACATAAAGCGATTGAGCGTGCTGAAACTGGTATTGTATACATTAATGCGCCAACAATAGGTGCAGAATGTCATCTTCCTTTTGGTGGCATGAAGAATACAGGTAATGGGCATCGTGAGGGTGGTTGGACAGCATACGAGATATTCACGGAAATAAAATCGGTGTACATTGACTACTCAGGTGCATTGCAGAAAGCACAGATCGATACATGGGATTAGAAAAGATGAGAGGACAGAATAAGGCAGTAGATGGCATTAGAAGGTGATATAAGGCTATTAAAGGCAAAATTATGAAGAAGCCGAAGATTATAACCAAGTTACCAGGTCCTAAGGCGAGACGAGTTCTACGTCAGGAAAATAAGTATGTCTCTCCATCATACACACACCCTTATCCGCTTGTCATCGAAAGAGGCAAGGGTGTGTGGGTTACTGATATTGATGGGAATCTCTTCCTCGATTTTTCAGCAGGCATCGGTGTTGTTGCTACCGGGCACTCTCACCCAGAAATCCTTGAAACGATTAATATGCAGGCAGCCAAGTTTATCCATATGTCGGGCGCAGATTTTTACTACTTGGTGCAATCTAAACTGGCAGAGAAACTTGCGGAAATTGTACCTGGTGCCAAGAACAAAAAGGTTTTTTTCTGCAATTCTGGTGCTGAGGCGGTTGAGTGTGCAATGAAACTTACCCGCTATCACACGAGGAGACCACGTTATATTGCGTTTACTGGTGCATTTCACGGCAGGACCTATGGTGCGCTTTCCTTAACAGCTTCTAAGTCTGTTCAGAAGAAATATTTTGGACCGCTTTTGCCTAATGTCACTCATGTGCCGTATGCATATTGCTATCGTTGTCCTTTTCATCTAGAATACCCTTCGTGCGAACTAGAATGCGTGAGATATATTGATGAGATTGTCTTTAGAAAAGTGGTGCCTCCTGAAGAGATCGCTGCTGTTTTTATGGAGCCGATACAAGGTGAAGGTGGATACATTGTACCTCCTAAAGGATTTATCCCAGCCCTGAGGAAATTGTGTAATAAATATGATATTATCCTTGTTGATGATGAGGTGCAGTCAGGCATGGGAAGGACTGGTAGAATGTTTGGGATTGAGCATTTTAATACAAAAGCTGATATATACTGCATTGCTAAAGGCATCGCCTCGGGTCTGCCATTAGGTGCATGCGTGTCTCGGTCTGGTATCATGGATTGGCAACCAGGTGCTCATGCATCGACCTTTGGAGGAAATCCTGTCGCATGTGCCGCAGCCCTGAAAACGATTGAACTCCTGGAACATGGGCTTATTGAGAATGTGAAAAAAATAGGGAAGATAGCAATGGCGCGGCTTGAAGATTTTAAAAAACATTATGATTTTATAGGCGAAGTGCGCGGTAGAGGTCTTATGATTGGCATAGAACTCGTTGCAGATAGAGAAACGAGAGAACCAGTTAGGGATAGACGTGATGCAGTTGTCTATGAATGCTTTAAGCAGGGTTTGTTGCTATTAGGTGCAGGTGAGACAGTGATAAGGCTGATTCCGCCATTAGTGATTAATGAGAAGGAATTACAGGTCGGGCTTGATATCTTGGAGCGGGGATTGAAAAAAATCTTTCGTGTAAATAAGTAGCAATAAAAAAAGGCTGCTTAAAGCAGCCTTTTTTTTACTTTTAGTCTTATCATCGAGCCCAGTTAAAAGGATCCTCAGCAAAAGTAGTATCGTACATGTGGAAGCCAAACCATACTGATGCAGTATCATATTTATCACCAAGATATTCATCAACAAAGACAAAATCAATAAGCGCCTGAGCAGATTGACCAGGCAAAAGATGCGATCTCACTGGATCAAGCGGTAATTGAATATTATAGAGTACGAACGTATCTTGACATTCCGTTTTATCAAGTTTCCCTTCAATTTTCATATATAATCCTATCTCGTAGGGTCCACCAAAACGACTCCCACCTGCGTCAACATATTCCCATATCATTTTAGTTAAATAGCAATCTATTGAGGTCTCCGGCACAAAATGAAATTCAATTGGTCCTGCCTCATGGGTCGTATCTCCTAGGTAGGTATACCATCCAATAGGATCCATGAAGACACATTCGACATCCGGATTCAATCCCACATTTTCCGTAGCATAGTCACATGCGATAAACAGAACAACTGCCGCCAAAAGTACCAAAAACTTCTTCATCATTCCTCCTTTTCTCATACTTTAGCAATTTTATACAATATTTTCAATTTGTCAAGAGGCAATTCTTAAAGGATCGTTTAAGGTCTTACGGCAAGGTAGCCCGTCTCGTTTAGTGGCATCGTTGGATGGTTTATAAAAATTCAAACAACCTTAAAGGAAATAACTTCTAACGATTGTACATAAACTACTTTATTTTCTTTAACTTTGCCCCACGGTAGTAGTGGTAGAGGATTTGCCTGTATGTTTTTCCTTGCCGGGCCATTTCGATTGCACCAAATTGACACATGCCCACACCGTGACCAAAGCCCTTACCTTCAATTATTACATGATTACGTTTTACATTGATGGTTATCAGATTTGATTTTAATAGACCTCCGGGGTCTTTATGATCCCCAAAGATTGATCTCGTGTGATAACCAGGGATAACATATTCCTCTTTTTCTGTTTTGATGATGATTCTTATAATCCGCTTGCTTTTCTTGTTTCTGATTAATCTTAAATTCTTAATGAGTTCTCCCTGCGGGATTTCATAACCAACTCTTTTGAGTCGAAACCTCAAATTTTCGAAAAACTCACCTTTTGAAAAATTTTTCTTCCATTTGAAGTGTGGACTGTTTTTGCAGTAGGGACAGCTCACACTCCTTAAGTACGGCGGTGGATCTCCGGGCCAAGCATCATTAAAATATGCTGTTTTGCCGCCACAGGTTGAATGGTATTTTGCCTCGATTGCCTTGCCATTATAGGTCAATATCTGGCGCTCTGTTTCTTCTACTGCGCGATTCGTAAGTTCGCTTTCACAATTCACATCCTTATAGACTTGATCCTGAATTGTCGCATAAAGGTCAAAACCCAGATCTTGATGTTGATTAAGGTGCGCATAAGCATAAGTTCGTGCTGCCACAGCTTGCGCTTTGGCTGCTTCGATTATATCCTCGGAGATTCTTCCTATTTCACAAGGCACAACACCCTTAAGATAGTCCTCGATATCGAGCACGTTGATTACCCAAATTCGTTCATCAATTTTCTTTATGTGAAGATTACCTCGATACTTTTTGCCATTAACAAAAACATAGCCCTTATGTTTGCTGAAATATAAGGGAAATTTATCATTTGTGGTAATTTGGACATTTTTGTAATATGTTCTATCTTTGACACCGCCGATATTGACTCGATCTACGCCACAGATTATTGCAACTCTAAGGATATATTCTTTTTTTGCTTTTTTGATATAATGTATGCAATTCGTCAACGTAATAAGTGTCAGTAATATTAACCACTTGTTGGTCTTTATGTCTAACATATGTTATTTGGATTCTGTAATCGAACCAAGGATTTTTTTAATCTCCTGTGTCATATTCTTATAATGACTTCCTTTCCAAAATACTTTTTGACAACTTGGGCATATTACAAATTTCTCGAAATTCTTATAAGTGTAATATGGAACCTTATCCCTCACCGATTCTTTGCTTACCGGTTTCAGTTTTGAATTACATTCAAGACAACGAGAAAATAGCTGTAGTTCATTTTGCAGTTTGTAGCGGGCAATGACCTCTCTTAGCTGCGCCATCGGTTGTGAAGTTTGGATGAATAAAACATTCTTTTTACCGCGTATGCGAGTGTTGGCAGTTAAAATAGTGCGGTTTTCCTTTCTTGACTCAAGGAGGAGTGCTATTCCCTTTTCTGAATATTCCGTATCAATGCCGCACATCCTTAACAATTTGCACAGCTTGCCCAACATCGCATCACAAATGAATTTTTTCGGCATGTATTATGGCAATTGTTTGAGGAGTTTAAATAAAAGCAACAGGCGATTTGGATTTTGCTCAAGCGAATTTATGCTGTTATTTAATCTAATCAATGTGTGAGCAATATTTTCCAATGAAATTTTGGTTGCTCTCTTACGGACCATTCTGGCAACTTCAGAATTCTGCTCTATATTCAATTTTGAGTAGAGCACGAGTCTATAGAGAAGAAGCAATGGATAGAGAAGGTCGACGATTTTTTTTCTTTCATACTCTCTGGCTGTTGCCGCAGCAGTTTTCGTATTGAGGGGACAGCTTTTAAAAATAGTCAATGCTTGACTGATTAAATCATTTTCTTGCAGAATAAGAATTTCTCCTGGACTACCGGTGTGAAAGTCATCGCTGCCATCGAAGATAATCTTTTTGATTTCTCGATTACGTAGATAATTAAATGGTACAGTTTGGCATCGTGATCGTATTGTCGGCAACAAGAAATTAGGTCGTGATGATGTTAAGATGAAAATAGTATCGAGAGGCGGTTCTTCTAACGTTTTCAAAAAACAATTCGCAGCAGCATCAGTCAGTCTGTCCGCTTCCAAAATGACCACAATCCTCTTTGATCCGCGGTCTGGCATATGAATTAATCTTGCTATCAGGCTTCTTATCTGTTCAATAAGAATCGCTGCACGATCCTCCAATTCAACAACGGTATTTTCCGGTAAGTATTGCTGTGTGTATTCATAGATTTTATCTTCTTTATCTTTGATTTTTGATGGTATAGGAGCGATAAGTGTGAAATTGGGTGAATGCAGTGGACAGTGCAGTGTTTTGGCAAGGGCGAAACTTAAAAGTCTTTTTCCCGTACCTCTTGGGCCCACAAGAAGAAAGTTGTATAGATTATTTCTCTTTATTGCGGTGCGAATAAATCTTTTTGCTGTTTCCTGCCCAATGATTTCATCCAGATAATCGGCCACTATTTATTATATCATTAAATATCTTATGGTCAAGTGTTCGCGAAGAAGTAGTCCTTTAAATATTCTTTTATTGTATCAAGTCTCAAATGTTCTTTCGCTGACACAAAAATCGCATTAGGATATTTACTCATGAATCTTCTTTTTTCTTCATCAAATAACCGGTCGATTTTATTGAAGACTAATACCTTGGGCGTACCGCTTGCTTCGATTTCATCCAGTACGCTCTCGACTGTCGTAATTTTTGATTCCAGATCTTCTGCAGTTGAGTCAACTATATGAATAAGGATATCTGCCTCTAAGACTTCAGCTAGTGTAGCATGAAAAGATGCTATCAGACTATGGGGAAGATTTTTCAAAAAACCAACTGTGTCACTTATGAGCATTTTATATCTGGGTGGCACAAAAAGAACCGAAGTATTCGAGTCTAATGTAGAAAATAAATGGTCTGAAGTCGCAAGCTTCGCCTTAGTTAGCGCGTTGACAAGCGATGATTTTCCAGCATTTGTGTAACCCACGACGGCAATTTTGGGTAAATTTTTTCTACCTTTGCGTTGAACTTTTTTGGCGCGTTCAATCTTTTTTAAGGCCTTTTTTAGATGTGAAATGCGTTGTTTGATTCGTCGGCGGTCCACTTCCAATTTTTTTTCACCAGGTCCTCTTGTACCGATACCACCTCCTAATCTTGAATATTCCAATCCCATGCCGACGAGTCGTGGAAGACGATATTCTAATTGAGCCAATTCCACTTGTAGTTTTGCCTCCTTGGTTCTCGCATGCTTTGCAAATATGTCAAGGATTAGCGTTGTTCGGTCGATGATCCGGACACCTGTGATTTTTTCTATGTTCCTTATTTGTGCCGCAGAGAGCTCGATGTCAAAAATGATAAGATCTATGTTGAAATTTTTGCATATTTGAGACAGCTCACGAGCTTTTCCAATGCCAATCAAGGTTGCAGGATCAAATCGTGGTCTGATTTGCACAAAAGTCTCGACGACTTCACCGCCGGCAGTTGTCGTGAGATTAGCCAGTTCCTCAAGTGATTGGATAATCTGCCAACGGTCTGCTTTTGAATTTGATACACCGATAAGCAAGGTTTTTTCTTTTCTAGCGCTGATCGCTTTAGAGTTGATTTGGTTGTTGTTCAACTTTTCAATGATTCTTTATGAGTAAAGACAATTCTTTGAATCGTTGTCTGTATAGTTCCGACGGTCAAGATAACGAAAACATATACCATAATGCGTGGACCTAATAATGAACCAATGATAAGCATGATAAAACGGACGAATCGTTCAAAAATTCCTACTTGCGGAGAAATCCCGAGCCCTTCACCGCGTGCTCGAGTGTAACTTACCATCATAGATCCAAACATTGCCGCGAATATCCAAAACAACACATACTGTGTTCTGCCGTAATAATAGCTGAATAGCCCAAGATAGACGATGAACTCGTTGATACGGTCAACTGTAGAGTCTAAGAATCCGCCGATCTTGGATACTCGATTTGATTGACGAGCTACTTCACCATCGAATGCATCAAAGAGACCGCATAGAATAAGAAAAATCGCCCCTGCCCAGAACGTACCTCGCCAATAAAAAAAGAAAGAGATAATAGCAAGAAAAAGGCTCGAGACAGTTATCAGAATAGGATGTATTTTTGACATCATCAGTACCTTGACCACAGGCATGATAATGAATTTTCGCCCAAGATTTTTAATCAGGTTCATTATTTCCTTCAATTACTATTGTAAATTCCCCTCGTGCGATTTTGATTTTGTCAATAAGTTCACTAATATTGTCTCGATAGATTTCTTCGTAGTATTTCGTCAATTCTCGACAGAGGGCAATTCTGCGGTCACCAAATATTGTCTTTATCTCAGTTAGTAGTTTCTTGATACGTTTGGGAGATTCAAAAAGAACTATTGTTCTTTTTTCATTTTTTAATGTTTCTAATATTTTCTTACGACGCCCTATTTTCTTTGGTAAGAATCCTTCAAAGATATACCTATTTGTAGGTAATCCAGATACCGTAAGAGCGGTAGTGACTGCACAAGCACCAGGTATGGGGTGTATGTCTATTTTATTCTTCAGCGCTTTGGTCACGAGCAGATATCCAGGATCAGATATAAGTGGTGTCCCAGCATTACTTATCAGTGCGATATTTTTACCTTCTTCAAGTAAAGCAATAAGCTTCGGTAATCTCTTCTTTTCATTCTGCTCATAATACGACATGACTTTCGTACATATGTTGTACTTCTTAAGCAGAATTTTTGCGCGTCTCGTATCTTCACATGCTATTAAATCCGCATTCTCCAATACCTTTATTGCCCTCAGTGATATGTCTTCTAGATTTCCGATGGGAGTCGCCACAATGAAAAGGGGCATTAAATTTTCAATTTGGTGTATTCAAAAAAGTTTAGTGACTTTAGCGCGAAACGATAGTCACTAAGAACCTTTTTCGCAATTTCTTTACTTTCTTTTCCTAAAAATGTGGAAAACGATTCATGAATCAAATCGAACCATCGTGCCATGGCTTGAGTAAATAGTTGCGGATCTACAACCATTTTCCCAGTTATTGTAAGATCGCTGTCGATATTGAACTGCTCAATAAATGGGAATTCTTTCTGAACTGTAGCTTTTGACATCATAAATGTTTTCAATACAAGTGTTTCGCCGATGGGATGGGAATATTTCTTGAGCAATGCGGAGAATATCTTGCAGAACATTTCAACTTGCGCTGGGGTTGCCTGCGTGATTGTTGTATCTTTGATTTGATCGAAAATGGCGACGTTAATTTTCGGTTTCATTAAGAAATTGATTATTTCGTTATCATTCAATTTCTTTGCACTACCAGCGGTATAACAAGCTGTTATTTTTCCTCCGTCAAAGTGGACAAAAGATTCTTCGATACCCAACCTCACCCAAAGAAAACCACTAAATTTCGTACTTTTCAATTTATCGATAAATACCTTTGGTTGTAGCCTTGAAAAGTCGACATTTGCTTTTAGGGGTTGAAGGGTGATCGATGATATAATTAGATTGACCAACAGTTCATCGGTCGCGTACTCAGATAATATCCCTGATGTTGCCTTTTGTGCTTTTTCTACAACATCGCTAATAGCAACAATCTTGCGTTCTTTCCGACTTATTCTTGCTGCATTAAACGGTTCCCCCTGCCTCAAGAATATTAATTCCACTGTTTCGGGGTAGATGATAGATATATAACCAGAGATACGGTGTGCCCTTTCTCTTTTTGAAGCGCTTAGGACATTATCCAGATTAATGAACTCTAATCTGGTGTTTTCTAAGACTGGTCTACCCCTCGGCAACTTCATGCCATATATTATCATTAATTTCAAAAAAGTCAAGACCTAAGTACCATAAAGGTCTTGACGGAAGCCATTTCTGCTTTATAATTAATTGGAGGTGATTATGAATTATAGGGCTGTTTTGTTAATACTTTTTATCGCGAGTTTATCTGTTGTCTGGGCATTGCCACAGATAATTATAAATCGTGATGACGTACCATTTCTGATCGGTCAATGGGCTAATTATGCACAGAATGCAGATTTCTTCATGTGGGAACCATTCGATTCAATGCGCCTGTGGTGGGATTTAACAGGTTATCCGGGAGAAAGAACAGCACGCATCCATTTATTGCATCCGAGTCAGGGCCTTCCTCCTGCTCCTGACACTTTCCCTACGGCAAAAATCGTTGAGCTCGACACGACTGGCGGCGGTCAAGTTGTATGGACTTACTTGACTGATACCACGTTTTTCTTTTATGTCCAGGGGATAGATTATGAGTCTGGAGGGTTTCGATTTCTTGGCAATTATCAACCTGACTACAGATGTTATGCATACCCTATTTATGATGGAGCAGGATGGAATACAGCATGGACATGGACCTATGAAGTAGCTCCGGGTTTGCCGTATGTGGCAAATGAGACCCACCAGAAGAAAGTCGTTGCCAAAGGTAAAGTAAGAGTTCCTTTTAGTGATGACCATTTCTGGCCCTGTCTTGTGATAAAGGACTACATGACATATTCAGACAATTTTGGATCATGGGACACGCGTTGGATCTATGAATGGGTAGTACCCGGCAGATTTGGCGGAGGTAATGGCGTTGCAGCAGCCCAGAGTACTAATGGGGCTGGTCCGGATTTCATGATTGTCGAGAATTTCCTTAACTTGAGTCAGCTCTATGTCCCTGGTTGGGATCTTCGTTGCCCGGATTTTACCAACACCACTATTTGGCCTGATACTTTATACGGTGGTCCATTTGTGGTTGCTACAACGATTACCGATTCTACAGGAGTGGGTGCTGATTCACTATTCTACAATATAAATGGCGATTCTCTTTTTCTCGGTGTGGGCCATGATAGCGTGAACGGCGATATTTACTATTATACAATACCAGAAGTGATGCAGCCTTGCACATTGGGTTATTTCTTATGGGCGGAGGATTCATTTAGTGTTGCCAATTTTGTGGATATTTGGAACACTGATCCTATCTGTGCACCAGAGAGTACATATTATACATTTGTCGCAACACCGGCAATTGAAGAAGTATCTTACGCAAGACCTTCAGCAACAAGTCTCGCCTGCACACCTAATCCATTCAGGGCTAAATTGAACATTAGATTACAGGTCTTTGATGATGAATTAGGAATAGATGATTTAAGCTTGACTGCATATGATGCTTCAGGAAGATTGGTTAAATCTTTTGATTTGCCTCCAGATATTTCAAATCTTACGACTTCGTTAATCTGGGATGCATATGGTCAGAATGGCGAACGTCTTCCGAATGGAATTTACTTCATTGAGTTACGGACAAAGCGGGATAGTATTGTTAAAACCGTTATATTTGTTAGATAATGAAGAAGATCACTGAAATTAGGTAAGAAAGAGAGCATATGAAGAGGATTTACTTAGATTACGCAGCAACAACACCTATGCTTCCAGAGGTCTTGGAGAAGATGCGCAAGTATTTCTCTGAGGACTTTGGAAACCCTTCAAGTCTGTACTCTATTGGCCGGGAAGCAAAGGATGTTGTCGAACAGATGAGGGTTGAGGTGGCGCAATCACTTGGGGCAAAACCCGGGGAGATTATCTTCACTTCAGGCGGTACTGAATCAGATAATTTCGCGATTAAGGGTGTTGCCTATGCTATGAAGAATAAGGGTAATCATATCATCACTTCGAGTATTGAGCACCATGCAGTATTGGAAACCTGCCACTTTCTTGAAAAAGAAGGGTTCGATGTGACGTTTTTACCAGTTGATGAGAATGGTCTGGTCGATCCCGATGATGTTAAGAAGGCGATTACAGACAAGACTATCATTGTTTCAATAATGCATGCGAATAACGAAATTGGCACAATTGAACCAATTGAGGAAATCAGTAAAGTATGCAGGGCAAAAAGTGTTTATCTGCATACAGATGCAGTTCAATCATTTGGTTCTCTTGACATAAATGTTGATAATCTTGGTGTTGATTTGCTATCGATATCTGCACACAAATTTTACGGTCCAAAGGGTGTTGGTGTTCTGTATATTCGGAAAGGAACAAGGATCGTACCTCTCATTCATGGTGGTTCGCAGGAGCAGAATAAACGGGCGTCAACTCAAAATGTCCCGGGCATTGTTGGCCTGGGCACGGCGGTGCAGCTCGCAATGCGAGATAGGAATCAACGAATGCAACAATATGCGCAACTCCGTGATAGATTAGTTAAACTTATTACTGATCGGATAGAAGATACAAAACTAAATGGGCACCCCATGAAGCGATTACCCAATAACTGCCATGTAATAATAAAATACGTGGAGGGCGAATCAATGCTTTTGAAACTTGATGCGGTTGGCATTGAGGTCGCAACCGGCTCAGCCTGTTCATCAGGATCGCTTGAGCCCTCACATGTGCTTTTATCAATCGGAATATCAGCAGAAGATGCACATGGTTCACTTCGTTTGACTATTGGCAGACTCACCACTGAACAAGATATTGATTATGTTGGCAAGCACTTACCCAGGATTGTTAGCGAGCTTCGAGACATATCGTCTATCGGGAAGAATCGAAGTACATAGAGCCCGAGACAGCTCATAACAGCAAAACAATGGAAAGGGTTTTGGTGGCCTTGAGCGGTGGTGTTGATTCTTCTACCGCAGCGGCTCTCTTAAAAGAAGGCGGGTTTGATGTTGTTGCCGCGATAATGGTGTTTGAAGGTATTCCGTGTGATGCTGTTGGTGTTGCGCGTCACCTTGCCCAACATTTGAACATTCCATTTCACATTTTCGATTTTACAAACGAATTTCATAATGCTATAATAACCAATTTTATTAAAGAATATGGCAAAGGCAGGACGCCAAACCCGTGTATCTTATGTAATGAGTTAATTAAGTTTGGTCTCCTATTAAAAAAGGCAGAAGAACTTGGAGTGAACAAGATCGCTACTGGTCATTACGTCCGTATTGAGAAGCATAATGGTCGTTATCTTTTGAAAAGAGGGGTTGATAAGAATGAGCAGTCTTACTTCCTGTATAGGCTTCAGCAAAAACAATTATCAAAAATCATAATGCCAATAGGTTCATACAAAAAGGTTGATGTAAGAAGACTGGCACGGAAGTTGAAATTGCCATTTGCCCAGCGCAAGAAGAGTCAGGATATCTGTTTCATTCCAGATGGGGATTGTGTTGCTTATCTGCAAAAGCTTGTACCAACGCGCGTCGGACCGGTATATGATAAAAGCGGTCAAAAAATCGGCGAACATAAAGGAATTTTGTTCTACACATATGGACAACGCCGGGGCATAGGAATCAGACATACATATCCCTATTACGTAACAAAAATCGATGCCGAGAATAATGCACTCTATGTCGGAGAAAAGAAAGATGTTTATAAATCACAGCTCATTGCCAAAGATCTACGTTTTTTTTCCTTTGATATTCTCGAAAAGAAATTACAAGTTATGGCAAAGGCACGATATGCTTCACCACTGTCACGGGCAACGATTGAGCCTTTTGCAAAAGATAGAGTGAAGGTAACTTTTGCAAAATCCCAGTGGGCACTTACTCCTGGGCAGTCAGTCGTATTTTATCAGGATGATATTCTTGTGGGTGGTGGTATTATCGATGAAATCTTGTGATTACTTGATTAAGCATGGCTGTTTAGTGTGAATATCGTGAGGCGCAATGAGATATCTAATTCGACCTGTTTATTGGTGTAGAAGAAAAAAAAGGCAAGCACGATGATTGTTTTTGAAGCATATCTGATTACGACTTCATTGAGTTGGTTTCTTGTCTGTGGAGATTTTCCAGTTTGTGCATATCCTAGTAATCAATATGGACCACATGTCTACTATGGCTATGAGCAATTTTTGGTGACCTATGTCGATGATCGTTTCTATGCGCCGTATCAATCAATCTTTGGTACGCGAGTGACTCCTGATGGAACAGTACTGGATAGTTTGGGTAAGTTGTTCTACAAGGGTTATGTTGGCTCTCGTGCAGTAATGGGATTTGATGGCACGAATTTTCTTGCAGTATTTCGTGACAGTTGTTGAGCCTACGGAAATATCGTCGGGGTGCGTGTCACTCCTCAATGTGATACAGTGAATTCACTTGTCATTGCCAATGCTGAGGGTGTTCAAACAGACCCTTCAATGGTATTCAATGGCGAGAATTACATTGTCGTATGGACAGATGGTCGGTTCCCGAATTATCATTACTGGGTTGTTGCAGCGCGGATCACTCCCCAGGGTGCCATCCTTGACACTGGCAACTGTGTCGGCTACTGCACTGATCAACGCGAGTCATATCCGGATATTGCTTTTGATGGTAATCGCTGCTTGGTTGTTTGGCTAAATTTCTATCCACCGCAGACAATATGTGGACGTTTCATAAATAACACTGCCATGCCCGAGGACACGGTGATTACGATTTCCGCTCTTTCAACCAGTAGCTATGTTGAACCAAAGATAGCTTTTGATGGGGTAAATTATCTTGTCATTTATGTGGATCGATCTGGAGATTATTACAATATCTACGGACAACGAATTTCACCTAATGGGAATCTGCTTGGCGAGAGAATTCCGATCGCGTGTGATATGATTGATCAGAAATCCCAGAATCTCGTTTGGGATGGTCATTTCTACGTTGTTGTCTGGCTTGAAGGATTCTTTCATATAAAAGGACAGCGCGTCGATGCTGCTGGTCAGCTTGTCGGATCGAGTTTTCAAATTTCGAGTATGACGAGTAATTTCCGAAACTATCCTTCTATTGCAGCAGCAGATTCAAACTATCTCATTGTTTGGAGCGAATACCGCAATGTCGAATACGATATCTATGGGAATGTTGAACAGTTGATTGGCATAGAAGAGAAAGAAATTCGGCATTGCAGTGATTTCGCGCCTGCTGTAATTGTCCACGGACAACTCACACTACCGTACGATAAGCCGTATCGAGTGTATAATATTTTAGGACGTGAGGTTAATCCCCTTACCTTGGTTCCGGGCATATATTTTATCGAGATCGATGGTTGCATTAGGCAGAAAGTTGTTAAAATCCACTAGGCTCAAAAGCAATTTCCATGGAATAGACAGACAAGTATTCCAGCAAATTTGTTGCCACAAGTCTGGTCTTTAGAAGCCAATACCTATACCCAACCTGACCCTGAAAGGACTAGCATAGTTTCTTGGATTATCATAGAAATCCGCAAGCGCCATCATATAATCTTTTTTCTGCTCTGTTGGACTTATCAAACCGTCATGATTATAATCGGCTTGAGGCGTATATCGTGAACTGGTTAGTGGTACATTTGTAAACTGGGTTAGAGTTGGCTCAGGATCGCCATGATTATCAGGATCACCGGTTGTAACATAGACATTTGTGATTTGGGTAGTATTAAACAGATTGTAAATCATACCACTGAGCAGAAGATTTACAGGACCAATACTTATGCGGCGACTGAAGTTCCAGTCAATATTCCAGTAGCCAGGCATACGCGCTGAATTCTCATCACCGATCTTGTCACCCCTTAGATTCTCAGGTGTGTATGGATGACCTGAATGAAATGAGAACACGAATGAACTGGCAAATTCTTGAAGCGGGATGAAGATGAAAT
>SMTZ1_10000045_pt1 | contig 84076 bp, 82 predicted proteins | sample DeeMarSWOR136_30_FD_25667 | JGI IMG/M metagenome (IMG submission 25667) | reverse complement strand
GCGGCTGCCGATAGACCGGGTTTTTACTATGGCTGGTTCCGGTACCGTCGTCACGGGGACGCTGATTGATGGATTACTCTCGGTTGGGCAGGAGGTTGAGATTGTTCCTGCTGGTATTAAGTCACGTCTGCGGGGTTTGCAGATGCACAAATCTCGCATCGAGGTCGCTCAGCCGGGAAGTCGAATTGCCGCCAATCTTGTCGGAGTCGCTACGACCCAGCTACACCGGGGGGACGTGGTTGTCCGCCCCGGCTGGTTGAAGCCAACGAGCATCATCAGTGCCCACTTTCGTTTACTGTCCTACCAGCGACGACCTCTGCGACATAATGCCGAACTCAGCTTCTATAGCGGAGCGGCCGAAGCGATAGCTAGGGTCCGTTTGCTGGAATCGGAAGAACTCAAACCCGGAGAGGCTGCCTGGGTCCAGTTATTGCTGGACAGACCAGTGGCGGTGGTCAATGGCGACCATTTTATTATTCGCTCCTCTATGGATACACTGGGTGGTGGCAGAATTGCCGATGCTCATGCCAAGCGATTACGCCGCTTCCGTTCGTCGGTGATTCAGGCGCTGGAAGTCAGGGAGCGGGGAAGTGCTGAAGAGGTGTTGTTGTCACTGCTTGAAGCCAGACAACCATTATCATTATCAGCCCTGGCGTCTGCGAGTGACCTGCCTGTTGCCGGGGTTGAGGCGGCACTGACAGATTTGATTGAGCAGGGGAGGGTAATCAGCACCGGCCGTTCAGAATCACGTCTCCTGTTTACCGAATCTGGTTGGCAGAAAACGGTTGATAAAGCCACTGACCTGGTCAGGGAATATCATAAGAGGTTCCCTGCAAGGGCTGGAATGCCCGGGGTGGAGCTGGGCAATAAGCTGGGCACGAGAGTACAGGTTCCAGCAATTCTTAGCGGACTGGTTGAGCAGGGGATTGTCATTGAGGAAGGGCCGAACATTCGCCTGCCGGAGCACAGGGTGCAGTTTACACCGGCCCAGCAGGCACAGGTCGATGCCTTCCTGAAATCACTGAGGGACAATCCCTATGCCCCGCCTGCCGACCTTATCCCGGAGGCCGATGTCCTCGGACAACTTATAGCCCGGCAGGAGGTGGTGAAGGTGGCCGAGGGCGTGGTCTTCTCCGCGAAAGCCTACAATGAGATGGTGGACAGGGTGACCACTCATATCAAGTCGCAGGGGAAGGTAACCCTGGCCGAGGTAAGAGATATTCTGCAGACGAGCCGGAAGTATGCCCAGGCCTTGCTTGAGTATCTGGACAGTAAGAAGGTCACCAGGCGGGTGGGGGACGAGAGGGTGCTGTACTAAGAGTTCAAACATACCTGCCGAAATCAATTCATATCAAATTGCCCTTCGAGACTGAATCCGGCGGAGTTCTTTTTATCTTTGCAGACGGCTGCGGATATATATTCACACATGCCTGCCCAGAAAGGAAAGAGTGAATGGCGTTTCTTGAGACATAATTGAACTATCACATAAGGAATTGGCTAATATTGCGATATTAGATTGACAGTACCCGTACGTAAAGTCTATACTCGTGCTAAAAAACAATATGCGTGGAGTTAATGAAAATGGACTGGGGTTTTATTGGGGTAATCCTGGCAATTATCTTTTTCATCCTGATGTTGATAGTCACTATTAAATATCGCAGGGTGAAGAAACTCGTTTGGTCTTATGAAACCAAGAAACTAATCGGGATCGGTTCTGATTCTCCACCTGAGCTAAGGCTTATGTTCGGTGGCGAACAAGTATCAGACGTATACCGAACCAATCTCATAGTCGTTTGTACAGGGAGCGAAAGCCTTCGCAAGAATGATGTCACTGAAGAAATTACTATGCACTTTAAGGGTGCGAAGATACTTCGTTCTCCCTCCATTGTGAGACAAAGCAACGACGCTAACGAAATTACTACAGATACTGATACTATAGATGATGATTTTGATGTGAAAATCGATTTCATATATCTAGACTATAATGATGGTGCCGTTGTAGAAGTTCTTCATACAAAATATAGTGAGTTGTCTTGCTCAGGCAATGTCATTGGTGTAAGAACGATAAAGCACAAAGAAGGTTATAAGTCATATCGTGCTGGTTTTAGAGAATCAATTCGATGGAGAGACAGTATCTTGCCGTTCTTATTGATATTAGCGTTTGGTTTTCCAATACTGATAGCCCCAGCATTTTCTGATGAATCGATTGCTTCTTTGTGGGAAAAATTTGGAATGATAGTCAGTTTAGCCACCGGTATGCTTTTGACCACTCTAGTCTTTGGTCCGTTAGCAACAGCATTTTCTCTGATGGCATCGTTCCCAAAGTGGAGCGTTATCAAGGGTTAGTACTGCGTTATGGTCACCTCGTTTGATGAGTATCAATAGCTGCGCATAATATACCCTTTTCTCCATTCCAACCGTAGACGGGTATCTATATTCTATGCCTGCCCTCATGGGGTGCGTTGGGGTACTGAACCATGACTATCTGAGATTTCCAGAATAGAACAAGAATTGTAGTTGGCGGGGGCGTATGGGAGTCGAACCCACCAAAGACGCTTCTCACGCCCCTCAACGGATGCTCAATCCTCACCCTCAGTATTGACAACAACCCTCTAAAATACTACAATCAACTCCCCAATACAATACTCATACGCATATCACTAATACCCAACCTCTGGGGAAGCATTTAGGAGGTGGGTGGTGGGAGATTTAAGGGGCACCAGAACCGTCAGAATTAGAGAGTTAGTTGGTGCCTAGTGCGTATATATATTTAGGTGGCGTATTAATCTTATAACAAATCAGAAAGGGGGGATTACCGTGCCAACTTATATTGGTTTAATGAAATTAACTGAACAGGGCATAAAAGAGATCAAGGATGCCCCTCAGAGGATAGCGGAGAACATTAAACAGCTTGAGGAAATGGGGGGAAAACTGGTGGGGATGTATGTTGTCATGGGAAAGTATGATTATGTGGGTATTGCCGAAGCTCCCAACGATGAAATAGCTCTGACTTTCTTATTGAGTCTGGGTATGGAAGGGCATGTGAGAACGACAACATTGAAAGCTTTCAGCACTAACCAGTTTATGGAAATTCTTGGAAAACTACCTTAGTTACATCCTAGAAATCCTATCTAGGGTTAATACGCCACCTTTCACTAATAAACTAGATTATCTGCCACCATAAAGGATTCCTCTGCCAAAGCTAGAATAATAGGCATCTAAGACAACGGTGCCTTATAAAACTTGAAGCTATCCGACTGGGGTTATACGAAGAAAGTCATGTAAGCATTTTGTGGCGGGGGCGTATGGGAGTCGAACCCACCAAAGACGCTTCTCACGCCCCTCAACGGATTTGAAGTCCGCGAAGCCCACCGGGACTCATCCGCCCCCTTACCAAACGACTAGAGCCAGTATAGCCCAGGAGCCTTTATGCGTGCAATTACCAGCCCAAGAAGACTTTATATTCACTCCGACGTATCTGCCTCCGTAGTTGGTCTCTCCCGCCTGCGCTGAAATACCCTGGCCAAAAGAATACTTAATTCGTAGAGAACGAGCATTGTCCCGGCGACGATGCTCTGGTTGAAGACATCGGGGGTCGGAGTGATAATGGCGGCCACCACGAAGGAGAAGATAATCACCATCTTACGGCGGTCAGCCAGCCACTTGGAGGTGATTACCCCCATCCTGGCGAGGAAGCTGGTCAGTATCGGCATCTCAAAGAGGATGCCGATTGCCACGAGCAGGCGGGTAATAAAGTCGATGTAGTTGCTTACCCTAATCTGTGGCTCGGCGATGTCGACACCAAAGTTGAGCAGAAAGCCGGTGGCTGGTGGTATCAGGAAGAAATAACCGAAAAGGATACCTCCGACGAACATTATGGTGATAAATGGCAGGATGGTATATACCGTCCTGCGTTCCTGACGTGTCAGGGCCGGAATGATGAACATCAGGAACTGATAGAGCAGGAACGGCATTGCCACGACGATGCCAGCCATAAGGGATACCTTTAAATAGGTGGTGAAACCCTCAGTCATCTCGATGAAAACCAGGTCAATGTTCCCGGCTGGTGACTTCAGGATTTCGACAATGTCTTCAATGAAGAAAAAGCATACGGTGGTGGTGATCGCTACAGCAAGGACGCTCCAGAGGAGACGCTTGCGTAGTTCTCTTAGATGGTCGAGGATGCCCGTTTTCTTTTCATCGCTCATTGTGGTGCGGTATTAGTATCCGGCGACATAGCTACTTGGCCAGGGTGTCCTCTTACCGGAATCTAACCCTTCTTTTCCGGGGGTGGGATTGAGGGTGGCTGTTTATCTTTTTCTTCTTGTTCCATTTCTTTGGAAACAGCCGAGGTAAAGTCGATAGACGCTTTCTTAATGGCGCGGGATACTTTGCCAATCGTACGCCCTACCTCAACAATCCTGTTCGGGCCTATGACAAGAATTGCTACGAGGAGAATCATCAGTATCTCTTGTGCGCCAATCCCAACAAAATCCATCTTAACTATATCCCTGGATATGTTACACTGCTACTATAAGGAAGTCCTGGGGAGGTACTACTGCGGGGCTAACTAGCTTTTCCTGGTGGCGGTCTTCTTCCGTGTGGTCGTTTTTCTGGTAGTTCGCCTGACGGGAGCCTCTTCCTCTTCTTCCTCGACCTCCTCCTCACCACTCTGTCCTTTTCTGAAGGCCCGGATTCCTTTCCCGAGGGCAGAACCGACCTGCGGCAGTTTGCCGGCACCGAAGAGTACCAGGACTATAAACACAATGAGGCCAATCTCAAGTGGTCCAGGTCTAAACATTTAGGGTGCCTCCTCCTGTAGTGTTACCTACACATTATACTATTATTATGTTTATTTGGCCAGTCAACAAGTGTCAACTGGGAGATGAATTAAGAAACAATGAGAAGTAGTCAGGCCGGGATATAACCTCCGACTACCAGTCCAGAATTATTCGCACGGTGAGTAACCATAATCACGGGCCTGAGCATCAATCTCCAGAGTGAATAGTCTCTCCAGAGGGATGAGTACCTCGGTCTTGGTGTTTCTCAGGTCAATGGTCTTAAGGTAGTGCTTGCAGTTATCACATACGTAGAGACGGTATGGCCCTTCTTCGCCGGTGTAGTACGACAGCGTCTTCTGGTCGGTATTACTGCAATAGGGACACTTTAGGCGTTGAAAGAGCCATTCGGTGTCGCAGCGAGAGCAGACCAGCCACCTGGCACCATTATCCCTGCTCAGGAAAGAAAAGTCAGGATTGCCGCCGCAGATAGGACAATAGCCTCGCCGCCAGCGCCCCTGGTCAATTGAGGCGTTCAGGGTCTCCGAGTAATTAGCCAGGAAGGGTTTGGCAGCTGCGTGTATCAGGTCCCTGAGGAGGGCCTCGCTGATACCATCAGCAGGTGATAGGGGGGTTCCCTCGTACCATGCTTTCACTGCATCTGGAGTCAGGACTCCTTCGGTCAGCCTGTCGAATTCTTCTGGAGCATTGTTGAAGAGGTTGGCATATTTACGAAAAAGATTGGCGATGTCCTGTGAGGTTCTTTGCAGCAGTGGCCAATCGAAGCGGAACTCACCACCGGCCACCAGGGGCTTGCCTTCATTTGTCCTCTGGAGTATCTCCTCACCAGAAAAGCCAGGGTCGGGCTTCTTCAATTCTTGCCCAACCCTGGCTTGGATTCGTGCTAATTCCCGGTAGAACTGGAGTAGACTGGGTAGCGAGCCCTCTTCCTTCTCCATCGCATCAAGTTTCTCGACAATCGCACTGCTCGTCATACCCCTTACTTCACCTACCAATCCCTACCGGAATCCTGTCTACTACAACTGGCCTCCTGAAGTTATTACCCATCTCAGTATGAGACCACCTATGATTACGCAGAGTGATGATGTTGTTATGGTCATCAATACCCCTTTGGCCTCGATAGCCTTGCCACGGATGGTGAGGTCGAGACCAAATGGGATGAGCAGGGCAAGGAGGACGACACCAACCCAGAAAGGTGCCGCCATTGAGCCGGAGATAAGTACCGCCAGTGCGTCGCTACCACTGGTAGAAGTAACCAGCCAGATGACAAAGCCAACCATCGCTATTATTTCTAATACTATTATGATGGCATCAGTCTCTGCCAGCTTTAAGACCATTTCTTTGGAGGTCTTCCATTCGGCAGAGCCGAATATGAAATTGAGGGCGCCCTTCAGTCCAGCCATGTTGCCTTCGGCGATAGCGTTAAGAGCCAGCGCGGCTAAAATGAGGACAGCTACCCCGGTAGAAACAGCCGAGATAACGAACAGGGTAGGCAGCAGCACCGTACCTGACCACAGAGACTGGCTGCTCACAGCTAGAAGTACACCAGTATAGGTGATTAGGGCGGCGGCCAGCACAGCGCTGACTATGCTGAGCGGTCCTCTCAATCCCGCCAGGCTGTCAGCAGCCTCCTGGCTGACGCGGTTTTGGAGCCACCAGGAGACAATCATAATCATGGCGACAATTACCCAGGCCATCAGAATCCAGGTACCCATGGACATTGGTGACGTGACATCGAACTGGGTGAACAGATGCCAGAACCGTATTGGGTTCCCCAGCTCAAAGATAAGTAGTAAGACGCCAACAACGACCAAGGGTATGGCTAAATAAGTGGATAGACGTAGTAAAGAGTCGTTCCTGCCTCCCGTGAAACGGTTGACCGCAAAGCCAGCCAAATAAGCACCACCAGCCATCCCCGCCATCCAGAGGTAAATCCAGATTAATGCAGTCCAGGTCAATTCGCACCTCCTTCATTGAGTTCGCCAGCCGCAATCTGGTTCTTTCGCTTGAAGATGAACCAGAAGGGCAGAGCCGTGATTAATCCGGCGGTTAGAAGTCCGCCAATCCACTGGCCGATTGAGTTACCGGTGGCCAGTTTTGGTTCGGCGGGTAGTCCATAGACCTCCGGTGAATCATCCAGTACGTAGAGCACGTTAAGCCCGCCGAGCTCATTCTCACCATAGAGATTAGCTTTGCTCATACCGGCGTCCTTTAATGCCTGCACTCGCTGCCTACCTAAGGCCAGTAACGTGCTTCGGTCATCGTATAGCAGAGCATTCGGAGGACAGGCCTTGATACAGGCTGGTTCGTATCCGTTGTCACGGCGGTCGATGCAGGAAGTGCACTTTCGCGCCGTGCCGGTATGCTCGTCTTTGTGCGGGACCCCGTAGGGGCAAGCCTGGACACAGTAGCCACAACCGATGCACCAGTCCTGGTCAATCAGGACAAAGCCGTCTTCCAGGTGAGAGATGGCATTGGTGGGGCAGACATTCGCGCAGCTAGCCTCTGCGCAATGCATACAGGCAAGGCGAGTGAAGAGCCAGCTCAGCTTGTTGTTCCGCTCCACCTCGGCGAACCTTATCTTCACCCACGTTTGTGGCGAGAGCTCAGGTGGGTTTTCGTAGCTGCCTGTGTTTTTAGCATCGACGCCATTCTCAACGGTTGGTATCTCTTCGTCATTTTCGTTCCATTGATTACAAGCCGTCTGGCAACCACGACAGGCAGTACAGCGGGTTGCATCATATAAGAATGCTTTTTCAGCCATTGCTACCTCCGACTAAGTATTCAGTTCTCATCTGTCTAGTCCGCCTTTTCCACGTCTACCAAGAAGGCTTTGTACTCTGGTATCATCGTGTTGGCGTCACCAACGTGGGGTGTTAGCATGTTAGCGCTGTCTCCAGTGGAGAGACCGGTGTAACCCCAGTGCCAGACGACACCTACCTGGTGCACGGTATCACCGTTCATCTGGAATGGTTTGAAGCGCTTGGTAACCACAGCAACTACTTTGACCTCGCCTCTCTTTGACCTGACAATGACATCGTCACCGTTCTTGATGCCCTTTATCTCGGCTAGCTCCTCGCTCATCTCGCAGAACGGTTGAGGCTGCAACTTAACCAGCCAGGGGTTGTTTCGGGTCATCTGACCGCCCTGCCAGTGCTCCGAGACACGGTAGGTGCTGCAAACGTATGGATATTCGCTGGTAGAACCTTGCTCGTCAGCATGCCATATCTTGAAGGCAGGGTTGTTCTGCTGGTTCGACATGGGGTTGTCTATCGGGGACTCCCATGGCTCGTAGTGTTCCGGCATAGGACCTTCAGCCATGCCAGGACCGTACAGACGGGATAACCCCTCTGGCTTCATAATGAACGGGTAATAGCCACCCTGGTTCATCGGGGCGGCGCCACCATCTGGGACATCACCAGTCCAGCCCGAACCGGTCCATCTGATTACGGGCTGATCGGCGTCCCAGGGATTCCCGTCCAGGTCAACCGAGGCACGGTTGTAGATAATTCGGCGGTTTATCGGCCAGCACCAGGACCAGTTTGAATAGAGCCCGATACCCGACGTATCAACCGCGTCACGACGTGCCATCTTGTTACCGTCCGGTGCAGTAGCGTCTGTTCCCGGTTCAACGTAACTTTGGGCATAGAGCCAGTTACCGGACGATGTTGTGCCGTCATCCTTTAAGGCACCGAAGCTTACTACCAGCTTACCGGTGGTGAGATCGTAGCCATTTATTTCCTTGGCGACTGCGTGCACATCGGGGTGACCGCTGCCGTAGTCCCAGGTCAGATTGGTAATGGCTTCGGCGTTCGGCCCGCCCTCGGCTTCATAAAGCTCTTTCAGCTTACGGTATATTATGGTTAGCATGTAGAGGTCATCTTCGGCTTCTCCTGGACCATCAGCACACTTGTAGCGCCACTGGGCCCAGCGCGAGCTGTTGGTAACACTACCCTCTTTCTCGTAAGAACTCAGGGCGGGGAGCAAGAAGACCTCGGTGTCGATATCGGCCGGGTCAACACCCGGTCGCTGCCAGAAGTTGGCGGTCTCCGTTTGCCACATGTCGGTGACCAGCAGCCAATCCAGCTTGTCCATGGCGCTTCTTTCCAAATTGGCATTCGGACCACCCACCGCCGGGTTCTGCCCCCAGACCATCAGACCCTTGATGACACCATCATTCATGTCCTCAAAAAGTGAAATGTGTGAGTAGTTCTTGCCGTCCTCAATCTTGGGCAGATAGTGGAAACCGAAATCATTGGCAGCAGTAGCCGCATCTCCGTACCATGCTTTGAGAAGACTGACGATATACTTGGGCGTATGTTGCCACCAGTTGAGACTCAAAGGATCATTGCTTGTGGGAGTGGTACGCGAAATGTAGTCTGCCAGAGAGCTGTCCTTATCGGTGGGTACCTTCAGATAGCCGGGGAGGATATGGAAGAGGAGACAGTGGTCGGTGGAGCCCTGTACGTTGGACTCACCCCGGAGAGCGTTAATACCGCCACCGGCACAGCCGATATTCCCCAGCAGTAGCTGCAGGATGCAGTAAGAGCGGATATTCTGAGCACCGTAGGTATGCTGCGTGGTGCCCATGGCATACATAATAGTACCCGTCTTGCTTGCTTTGCCGACGGCCGCGTATGCCTGGCATACGTCGAGGAAGGTGTCTTCCGGTGTACCACAGATAGCGTTTACCATTGCTGGTGTGTAGCGGGCGTAATGTCTCTTGAGATGCTGGAAGACGCAATCCGGATCCTGAAGGGTCTTGTCTCGTAGCGGGATACCCTGTGAGTCCGTCAGCCATGCCCATGAGGACTTGTTGTACTTACGCTTGCTGCCGTCGGTCTCATTGCTTTCTCCCTCGTAGCCAGAGAAGAGCCCTTCGAGGTCAGCCGGTCCCTGGAAATTGGAGTTAATCAGGTAAGAAGCGTTGGTGTACTCAGTAATATAGGTAAGGTTGTAATCGTCAGGGTTGTCATCGATATCATCGAGTACATACTTGATCATTCCCCCGATAAAAGCGATATCGGTGCCTGACCGCATGGGAGCATAGATGTGTGCCCGGGCTGCACTCCTGGTGAATCTGGGGTCAACGACGATGAGTTTGGCACCCTCATCTATGGCATCCATGATATGGCCAAAAGAGGCCGGGTGGTTCTCGGCGGGGTTTGCGCCGATTACTAGAATGGCATCGGCATTAGCGATATCATTCCAGTGATTTGTCATTGCCCCACGTCCGAAGCTTTCCGCCAAACTGGCGACGGTGGGGGAATGTCATATGCGGGCGTGGTGTTCCAGATAAACGATACCGAGCGCCCGTGTCAACTTGGACAGGAGGTAACACTCCTCGTTGTCCAGAGCCGACCCGCCAAAGTTGCCGATGGCATCAGTTCGGTTTACCAGGTTTCCTTCGCCATCCGTCGTGGTGAAGTTCGCGTCACGGGTGTCCTTGATATTTCGGGCAATTCTTTCGATTGCCCAGTCCCATTCTTTTTCTACCCATTCTGTACCACCTGGTTCGCGGTAGAGGACTTTACTCAGGCGCCAGGGGTTATCAGCCGATAGCTGACGCATGGCAGCACCTTTGGAGCAATTGCCTCCACGGTTTACCGGGTGGTCAGGGTCGCCTTCGATGTTGACTACCTTGAGTTTACCATCCTTCATCTCTGAGGCGACAAGGAACCCACAACCTGAACCATCGTAGGGGCAGATTGTATACCCCTCTCCGATTTGTTTCTTGAGTGGCGGTATTGTTGCTGTTCTAGCCATGGCAGCAGGACTCAATGCATTCAGCAGGAAAATACCGCCTACTCCAGCTCCTGAGGCTTTTAGGAAATCCCTTCGGTTCAGTTCCATCAGTACCTCAAGTACCCCCTTTCACTAGATTTGATTATTCTAAGCGCTGAAACACCACTCCGGTTTCACAGTGTCTAGCGCAAAATACCTCCCACATGCTAATAGCCTGGCTTCTTAATGGAAAAAATTACCCCTCTCTCCCCCTCACCGACGAACACTCCGCCTGCCTTGAGGTAAGTACTCTATGATGGCGCATAATCTCGTTTTCTATATTAAGATATGCGGGTTTCGTTTGTCAACACCTTGTACTAGTTACTAAGACTGATAGCGATATGCTTTGACAGTGAGAGTGCTTTGGAGCTAGAATTAGGGCGTTGCCACTGCGGGAGTAACTCAGTTGGCAGAGTCCCTGCCTTCCAAGCAGGTTGTCGCGGGTTCGAGTCCCGTCTCCCGCTCCATACTTATATCTATCTCATAACACAAAAGACGGCAAGCACCTTAAAATGAATCCACTTGCCACTGGACTGCTACTTATGCAGCGCCCTCTGCGATTGCGTTTCCTATTATGAATATTATGATAAACACTACAAAAAACGCAGCTAGGTTGATACCGTTCACTTTGGCTATCCTCGTGGCAATCTCCCCTTTATATCGAATATTCAGGATAATCGCCACGATAAAAGAAATTATCACGTACGCAATGCCGATAATCATACACATAAGTGAAGGGGCGACTCCCGAGTCAATCTCCCATGAGTGTATACTCGCTGGAATCAGAGAAAGGGCGATAACCAGTATTATCACCATCGGTATCGCTGTCCACAGGGTTACCTTCTTCAGCTGTTTCTCCACAGGAATTACCTCCTTGCACAAACAAAAAGACCACCAATCACCGCCGTCACATCTGGCGATTCTGGTGCCCTTACCTCTTCCACTGTCCACCTCCCGACTATACAAAACTATATAAATGTCGGGAATGGTCCGGTATTAATGGTGTATATATCAATTATTGTACTGGAATGTTAACTATATTCTTTTGTGCGTTTATTGTCAATAACTATGAGCATATTGTCATACTGCCTTCCAAGCAGGTTGTCGCGGGTTCGAGTCCCGTCTCCCGCTCCAACTCTTACTAATTCCACGACTAATTATCTATTGCCTTATCTCCACTTTAGATGTATAATGCACCTCAGGGTAAATTATATAAATATACAGACTCTGTAAGGAGGTGTATATTATGCCATGCAGAGTAGGAATAACTACAGACCCTGATACAAGACGTGCATATTGGGAGAACCATGTAGTAGGATTAACTAATTGGCGGATAATTAATACTTTTAGATACAAATCAGATGCTCAAGAATATGAAATCCGATACGCCAATCGAGTCGGATGCGCAGCACATGCAGGTGGTCCTGATACGTCTGGCACGTGGTATGTTTATCGTTTCGATTACACCAGGACACGCATTTAATTCAATACTTTCAAACAACTATAGCTTTATTCCATCACCTTTAACGAGCCATTCAACGAAAAAGACGGCAATCAGTGTAATAAAGACTCTGCTTGCCACTTTGTCTTTTACCATTTCTTACCTACTATGTCCACGGAGAAGTCAAGGGCTAATGTACATTACGGGTAGTAATTTAGTCACACCGCTTTAGCCTTCTTTACATACCCATCTCCCGCTCCACCGATTGAAGATTAGGGTTGTGCTGTTAGCTTGTGTCTTTTGCTGTTCTTTAGAGTAATCCGGCCTCTTACGGCTCTGTCCCGCCTCGGTGATTTGCATGCCCGAATACCCTGATTTCAGACAGTAGGTGCCTCCGCTTGCAAAGGGGTTATTTGTGGTGTAGAATACATCTTTATACCTAGAGTTTCTAGGTAAATAGAAGGAGGTATGTTTCGAATGAGCTTGAGAGGTATGTTCGGAGGCTGGACTATTGCCGGCCTGATACTGGTTATTCTGGCTCTCATCTGGGTGCTTGCCATCTTTCCTATGTTATCTAAACTGCCAAGTGATCTGAGCGAAACAACTAATTTCGAGGGTACGTATACAGTAATGGACCCCACCACTCAAATGCCAGAGGTAATTCCGGTAAATGTGACGCGGTATTATGAGGCGACCGGAACCGAGGATAGTGTGCTGATACTCCACCAGACAGTGACCACTACCCATGCTGATTATGGTATAGAACTGCCACAGTTCGGGCTGGAGGAAACACTGGGGGTCGACAGGACTACCCGGGAGTATGTCGCCGGCTACGGTGATATGGACCGGACCGGCCAGTTTTCTGCCCCTTCGGATTTGGAGCAGGAAAGCTACCAACTGTGGAATCCCACTGCAATGACTGACCTGGAAGCCAAATTTGTCGCTGAAGAGGAGTTCGAGGGCCTTAAGGTCTATGCTTTTCAGGTCGACGAAACGGGTTTTGATATCGGTACCCAGGCAGGGACCGGTTTGCCCCAGGTACTGGATACAACTATTAATCTGAAAGTTGAACCGGTCACTGGCACGACCGTTTATTCTGCGAGCATCACAACAATTAAGATTGTTATGGTGCCTGGCATGGAAATGACGGTCTATGAATCCGATATTCATTTTACCGATGACACGATTGCTGACCTGGTTGACAAGGCCAGCAGTGGCCGTACCATGCTACTCTGGGGTTCGGTCTACGGCTTCTGGATTGTGATAGGGCTGGGCATCGCTCTGATGCTGGTGGGAGTAGTGGTAAACATCCGAGGCAGAACAGAGTAACTAACCAAGCTATTTTACAGATACAGGAGTTATAGAGGAATAACCGCCGTAGGCTGGAGCGGGAGTTTCAGCCTACGGTAGGCCACTTCCCGCCTCGCTGTTTATCTGGGGATATTCAGAAAATCCGTCCATTAAAATCCTGCCAGTTTTCAATCATTTCCTCCTTGAGTATTATTGATGACACATGTAATACATGATATACTATGTTAATTATGCAGCCTTGGTTTTGATAGAGGGGGTATGATAGTATGTTAGAAGACCTCACGGAAAGAATGCCGATATTCTATGGTTCGGTGACAGTGGGTGAACGAGGGCAGGTCGCTATTCCCGCTGAGGCCCGACGGGACCAGGAAATTGTCCCCGGGATTAAGCTGCTTGCCTTTGGGGGTCCGGAGGGGCGGGCACTGATGTTCGTAAAAGCGGAATTCTTAACCGAGTTCATAACTAGTGTCAGTGGTCTGTTGTCCCAGTTTGAAAGCATTCTTAGAGCCGATATTGCCGAACAGCCAAAGTAAGCTGTACAGAGAGCAACCTTTACTACTTACCCAAAAGGAGTACTGACATGACCTGGCTGACCAGAGTAGCCCTGAAAAAACGATGGGTAACGATATTAGTGACCGCCCTGGTGACCGGGGTGTCTGTATGGGCGATGCTGACGCTCAAGATGGAACTGTTCCCGGATATTGAGCTACCGATGACCACTGTGTTTACCGCTTGTCCCGGAGCCCAGCCTGGTGAGTTTTTAGAACCTGATGAGGTCTTAGAACAGGTAACCATCCCGGTTGAGGGGGCCGCTGACGGTATTAATGGGCTGAAGCACGTCACATCAACATCTTCCGATGGTATTTCTTTTGTCTTTTTCCAGTTCGAGTTTGGCACTGATATGGGTTCAGCCGAGGACATTAGCTCAGTCAATGGAACTATCGCAAAAAACCTGGCTGAGCTTGACCTGCCAGTGGGGGTTTACCTTCAACTGATACCCATTGACATTAACCAGATGCCGGTGGTCACACTGAGTCTTAACGGCGATATCCCGGCTGAGGATTTAAAGCAGATTGCCCTCGACGATATAGTACCCCGACTTAAAGAGATTGATGGTGTTGCGGATGATGGTGTTTCCATCGAAGGTGGTTCCAGTGACAAAGTGCTGGTAAAACCCAGCCTGGATAAGATGGTCCAGTACGGCATCTCCATGGCTCAGCTAAAGGAGCAGTTGGGGATGCAGCGATATAGCTCACTGGCTGAAGTCGAAAATGTTGTATTGCCCCAGGATGGCACTCGTCTCAGCCAGGTGGCTGATGTATCCATAGGGCCGGCTACCGGAACTGCTATTAGCCGTACTAACGGTAAACTCAGTATCAACATCGATGTCAGCAAAGAGGCCACCGCTAACACTGTCACCACTGCCAATGCCGTACTCGATGAGGTCGAAGCAATAAAATCCGACCTGCAGGCAGGTCTCGAGCTGATTACTGTGCTCGACCAGTCCGAGTACATCGAAGCCAGTGTCTCCGATTTGACCAACAATGTCCTTATCGGCAGTCTCCTGGCCATTTTGGTCGTCTTTTTTTTCCTGATGGCCCTCCGTGCCTCATTTATCACTGCCATATCTATTCCCCTGAGTCTGCTTGTCGGTTTTCTGGTAATGCGTTTGACCGGCGTCACAATCAATATCCTCACTCTGGGTGCCATGATTATCGCCGTGGGACGGGTGATTGACAACAGTATTGTCATCCTGGAGGTGGTCTACCGCCGGATGCAGCAGGGAGAACGCTTTTACGATGCTGCCGTCAACGGCGTCAGGGAGGTGGTTGCCCCGATAACCTCGGCTACAATAGCTACTATTGTCATCTTCATCCCCCTGGCATTTGTCGGGGGTATCGTCGGTGAGATTTTCCTTCCATTCGGCATGACGATTACGTATGCTCTGATTGGCTCACTTGTAATTGCCCTGACAGTGGTACCGGCACTATCCGGCTACCTGCTCAGGATGAGGACCCAGGATAGACCACGGGCATCGTGGTACCTGAAAGCCTATACTGCGGCACTGAGATGGTGTCTCAATCACCGCGTTGTTACCCTGGTTATCGCGATTCTGCTGTTTTTCGGGAGCTTCCTTCTACTACCTATCATTGGTACTACCTTCATACCGGAGATGAACACTGACATGCTGACTGTCGGGATAGAGATGCCCAGAGGGACTGAGCTGACTGACCTCAATGAGGTGGCGGGTGAGGTGGAGGAAGTCCTTGGTAGAAATCCAAATGTGGTTACCTACAGCACTGTGGCTGGAGCGTCTACTGGCATGGGTAGTGAGTTATACCGCTTGTTTATGGGTGGTGGTTCCAGCAATTATGCTACTATCCAGGTTGTCGTTAATCCTGAGGCTAATACAGATGATGTAATTGAGCAACTTGAGGAGGAACTTGCTGGGATAACAGAGACAGGCAAGATTACCGTCGCCGCACTGGAGGCCATGTCTGGTGGAATGTCATCCGGCCTTGAAATCTCGGTGCGTGCTGAGAGCTATGATGATGTTACCCAAGCTGCTAACCAGCTTATTGAGAGGCTTGAAGCGGCTGGGGAGGCACAGCATGGGGAACTTTCTTATCTGGAAGACCTGAGACTTGAGCTGGTGAGTGTCGAGCCCGAGCCTGATATTGACTGGGATGATGACAGGATAGAATCCTTAGATCTCGACGGTACGCAGTTACGACAGGAGGAATATCTGATTAGGCAGGGGGGGAAAGTCCAGACGGCAAACCTGGATGGTACCTCACTTGATGTCTTCCTTGAACCGGTTGTTAATGAACTGGTTAGTGTCGATATAGCCCAGAATATGCCGGTTGGGCCGACAGCCATCCCCCTTGGAGAAATTGCTACTGTGGAACTAGGCGAGCAGATTCCTCGAATCTCTCGCGTTGATGGGAAGTTGTCAGCCACCATTACGGCTACGATAACACAGGAGAACATCGGGGCTGTGAGCAGGGCCGTGCAGTCAGAGATAGATTCCCTCGACCTGCCCCCCGGTGTGGAGATGAGTCAGGGTGGCATTGCAGAGGACATGCGTGACAGCTTCTCGGCAATGTTTATCGCTATACCTATTGCGATGGCGCTGGCCTACGTGGTACTCATTCTGACATTCCGCTCTTTCCGGAACCCGCTGATTGTCATGGTTAGCCTGCCGCTGGCATCCATTGGAGCAATGGTTGCCCTGCTTATTACCGGGCGACCACTGGGGGTTTCAGGATTGATGGGTGTGCTGATGCTGGTCGGCATTGTTCTGACAAACGCCGTTGTCCTTATTGCCGTTGTCGAGCAGATGCGTAGAGACGGCATGAGTCCCTATCAAGCCCTGGTCGAGGGAGCACGAACACGGCTCCGCCCGATTCTGATGACGGCGCTGACAACGATGATTGCCATGTTGCCTCTGGCCTTTGGGCTCGGCAAGGGTGTGCTGATGGCCGCCGAGCTGGCGACCGTTGTCATTGGAGGGCTTTTCAGTTCTACCATGCTGACACTGCTGGTAATTCCTACCGTTTATGCCTGGGTCAATCGTATCCCTCGCACCATAGTAGTTAAAAAGTGAAACCGTTAGTTAGATTGCCAGATTATGACGCTGGGGAGGTAATATGGCACGTGTTAGTTTCGTAGAAAAAGGACAGGGCCATCCTATGGTCGAGGACCTCTACCAGAAGATAGAGGGCAGAAGACAGAGGATAATCAACCTTTTTAAGGTTTTGGGACACTGTCCTTATATTGGCCTCAACTGGCAACGATTAGGAAATTCTCTGCTCACGGGAGAGGAATTGCCGACCAGACTGCGAGAAATAGCAATTCTAAGGGTTGGTTCTCTGACAGGTTCTGAGTACGAGTTCACCCAGCACACTAGAAGGGGCCTATCAGCCGGACTGACAGGGGGGGAAATCGAGGCTATCCATGACTGGACAAGCTCATCTCTCTTCAGTGAGCAGGAATGCGCTGTGCTGGCTTATACTGATGAGGTAGAGCGTGATATCAGGGTAAGGGACGAGACTTTTGACCGACTCAGGAGCTTCCTTAGTGAACATGCCATCGTCGAACTTACCGTAGTTATTGGTTACTACGGCATGGTGAGTCGCTTCCTTATCGCATTGGATGTGGAGTTGGAGGAGTAGTCAGCAAGCAATTCGAGGGTTGTTATTCTGACCTTGCGAAATCGTGGCTGTCAAGATGTCTTATCATAAGTGATGTCGATGAGTATGCTGACTTGCCAAAAGCGCAGTCGTGGTGTTATACTAAGTGACGGTGGTTTAGTTTTGGTTATCACGCAATCAGTCCAGTCCTCTGGCAATCGTTCATACCCAGGATGACCTAACTCTAACCAACTACTGTAAGAGAGGAGGTTGTCCGATGGAGTATGAGGATAAGACCATCCAGTGTGTTGACTGTGGTACTGTCTTTGTTTTCAGCGCTGATGAGCAGGCGCTTTTCGCGTCTAAAGGCTATCAGAATGAACCGAAGCGCTGTCTTGCCTGTCGCCAGGCCAGGAAAGCAAGACGTGATGCCAACGATGGATTCGGTTACCGTCCGCTCCGGCAGATGTACCCCGTGGTGTGTGCCCAGTGTGGCAAAGAAACCGAGGTACCGTTCGAGCCTCGTCAAGGCAGGCCGGTCTATTGTAGCGAGTGCTACAATGCAATCAGGACCAATCGATAGTGGGATAGGGTAGGGGTGGCTGCCGGTCCTCCGGAGTAATACCTTAGCTGGCTCTTATTAGAGTTTTCTTAAAACCGCGGATACTTTACCCTGAATCTCGACATTCTCGGGATGCTGGTATATTGGCTCCATGAGTTCATTGGCTGGCCGGAGACAGACTGTTTCACCTTCTCGATAGAATCTCTTTAGGGTGACTTCCTGTTCATTCTTGAGCCAGACGGCGACCATGTCACCGTTTTCGGCGGTATTGGCTGGTTCCATAAGCACTGTGTCACCATCGTCAATCAGGGCGTCTATCATGGAAAGTCCCTTTACCTTCAGGGCATAGAGATGCTTGCCCTGTGTCAGTTCTTCGGGGACTTCCAGCATTTCCAGTGCCTGACTTGCCCATGTCTCTGCGGTGGGCACTGGAATCGGCTCACCGGCGGCAATCGTTCCCAGCAGGGGTACGCTGGAGATACCTGGTTTTTCAGTTAGCCGTATACTTCGGAAGACCTCCGGGTCACGGTGGATACGCCCTTCTTTTTCGAGGACATTAAGGTGGTGCTGGACAACCGCAGTCGAGCTAAGGCGGCACCCCCTCAGGATATCACGCACAGTTGGAGCATAGTCGTGCTCCCGGTAGAATTTTCTGATGAATGTGTAAATGCGTTCACGCGTTTTGCTTAAGCCCGGTTGTCTCATTGTTTCCCCCAGAGATTCTCTAGCATTGTTGAACCGACTATATTAGTACAAGTGTACCATTATCAATTCTGCTTGTCAATAGCATGGATAGTGTGGTATCTTGACATTCATTACATAAGATGCTATCATGCAGACAGTAAAGGCTGGGAAGGAGATTAGTACGCTTCAGAGCGGGGCCCAGAGAGTCGGGGTAAGGTGGAAGCCCGATGCCAGTGCCGAAGTGGAATGGACTCCGGAGCCGCAAGCCGAAGGGTATGTGAAAGTATCTGCGTAGGCCCTGACGGAGAGGGCACCGTTATCGAAGCCCAGGGTATCGAGGTCTTAGTAGTAATCTCCGTACCTGAGAAGAGATGGCCGTACTACATCTACTTATTAAGCGGCTAATAAGGGTGGCACCGCGAGAGAACCCCCTCGCCCCTTAAGGGATGAGGGGGTTTGTGTTTTATGGAGGAACGTGATGTACTTCCCGACACTGGAACAGGTGAAAAAGCGTACCGGTGAGGGCAACCTTATACCCGTATATCGGGAAATCATGGCCGACCTGGAGACACCGGTGACGGCCTTTCTCAAGATAGCCCGGGGTTCGCACTCTTTCCTGCTGGAGAGTGTCGAGGGCGGTGAGCGGATGGCCCGCTACAGCTTCATCGGCACGGAACCGTATCGCGTGCTCCGGACCGGGTCTGGTGAAGAGGTCGGTGCCGTAGACCCGCTGGTGTTGATACAGCAGGAACTGGAGAAATATCGGCTGGTACCACTGGCGGAACTACCCCGGTTCCACGGTGGTGCTGTCGGCTACCTGTCATATGAGGCTGTCGGCTACTTCGAGGAACTCCCAAGCCCGGAGGTCGACATATTGCAGTTGCCGGAGGCTATCCTTCTGTTCACAGATACCTTGCTCGTTTTCGACCATCTTATGCATAAGATTAAGGTGGTGAGCCATGTCTATCTCGATGGTAACGTGGAGGAGGCTTATGCACAGGCTATTGAAAAGATAGAGACTCTCGTGCAAAGGCTACGACAACCTTTACCAGCACCGCGTAATGGTGAGAGACCATCTGGAGATTTTGCACCGGGTGAAATCTCCTCCAACATGTCACCGGAACAGCATGCGGCAATCGTCAACCAGGCGAAGCAGTACATCTACGACGGCGAAATAATTCAGGCGGTGCTATCACAGCGATTTTCCCGCAAGATAAACGCCCATCCCTTTGATATCTATCGGACACTACGTACCGTCAATCCATCTCCTTATATGTATTACCTCCATCTTGACGATTGCTATATCGTTGGCTCTTCACCGGAACTACTGGTGCGGGCTGAGAACGGCTGGCTCACCTACCACCCGCTGGCAGGGACACGGCCCCGCGCAGCTACTGACGAGAAGAACGCTGCTCTGGAGGCAGAGCTTCGTGCCGATGAGAAAGAGAGGGCGGAGCACATCATGCTGGTGGACCTCGGTCGCAATGATATCGGCCGGGTTAGTGAACCGGGAACGGTACAGGTAACCCAGCTGATGGACGTGGAGCACTACTCACACGTGATGCATATTGTCTCCAATATTGTCGGCAAGCTGCGGTCCGACCTGACTCCGTATGATGCCCTCCGTTCCTGTTTCCCGGCGGGTACTGTTTCCGGTGCCCCGAAAATCAGGGCGATGGAAATCATCGCCGAGCTGGAGCCGGATAAGAGGGGGCCCTACGCTGGAGCGGTCGGCTATTTTTGCTTTTCCGGTAACATGGACACGGCAATAGCGATACGTACCATGGTAATTAGCAAGGGAGTCGCTCATGTCCAGGCCGGTGGTGGGATAGTGGCCGATAGCGTACCGGAGACGGAGTACAGAGAGACCGTTAGTAAGGCGTCGGCTTTGCTGCAGGCAATCGAGGTGGCCGAAGGGATGAACTTGGGGGGTGACCGATGATTCTGCTGATTGATAACTATGATAGCTTTACCTATAATCTCTTCCAGTATTTCAGCGAACTGGGGGCGGAGCTGATGGTGGTACGCAACGATAAGACCACCCTTGAGGAAATAGAGGCAATGTCACCGAAGGCGATTGTCATCTCCCCCGGCCCCTCCACCCCCCAGAATGCCGGTATCTCTAACGATGTTATTCGACACTTCGGCGGCAAACTGTCTGTCCTCGGGGTCTGCCTCGGGCACCAGTGTGTTGGATACGCTTATGGTGGGAAGGTCGGCTACGCTGGTGAGATTATGCACGGCAAGAGTTCTCTCATTCATCACGACGGTAAAGGTGTGCTTCAGGGGCTGCCTGACCCCTTCGAGGCGATACGCTATCATTCCCTGGCGATTCACCGTGAGGAGTTTCCCGACTGCCTTGAGATAACGGCCTGGACGGACAAGGGTGTTATCATGGCGGTACGCCATAAGGAATACCCGGTCGAAGGAATACAGTTCCACCCGGAGTCGATAATGACCCACGTGGGCAAGGATATTTTGAGGAACTTTCTGAGGGAAATAGAATGATTAAAGAAGCGATTCAGAATCTGGTATCCGGTCAATCACTGACAATGGATGAGGCTGCCGCCGTGATGGCAGAGATAATGTCCGGCGAGGCTACTCCCGCCCAGTTCGGTGCTATTGTCACGGCGCTGCGTCTCAAGGGTGAGACAGTCGAGGAGATTGCCGGGTTGGCGAAGGTGATGAGGGATAAAGCGTCGCCGGTGAAGGTATCAGGGCCAACAGTGGATACCTGCGGCACCGGTGGTGATGCCTTCGGCACTTTCAATATCTCGACGACAGCAGCTCTTATCGTGGCGGGAGCTGGTCTCAAGGTAGCCAAGCATGGTAACCGGGCGATGACGAGTAGCTGCGGTAGCGCCGATGTTTTGGAGGCCCTTGGGGTTAAGATAGACCTGGGGCCTGAGGGCGTGCAGGAGTGCCTGGAGAAAGCGGGCATTGGCTTTATGTTTGCCCCTGTCTTTCATCCCGCCATGAAGCACGCTGCCGGACCGCGACGCGAAATCGGTATCCGGACAGTCTTCAATTTTCTCGGCCCGCTGACCAATCCGGCCGGGGCACAGACACAGGTTATCGGTGTTTCCGACGCTGTCTTTGCTCCGAAGATGGCCCAGGTGTTGCAGAGACTGGGTTGTCGCCATGCCTTGGTAACGCACGGGGAGGAGGGGCTGGACGAGATATCCATCTGTGGCTCAACTAAGATATGGGAGGTAAAAGGGGATTCGTCCTCTGCTTATACCATCGCCCCTGAGGAGTGCAGATTGAAGCGCGCAAGTATCGGGGATATCAAGGGCGGGACGGTGGAGGAGAACGCCAAGATACTGCGGAATATACTGAGCGGTGCCACTGGTCCGGCGCGGGATGTGGTGCTGCTTAATGCGGCGGCCGGGCTGGTGGCCGGTGACCTTAGGCAGGACATCGCTGGTGGGGTGGAGCTGGCTAGGGAAGTACTCGAAAGCGGGGCCGCACTGCAAAAGCTGGACGATTTCATAAGAATAAGTCAGAGCGCAGGACGATGATACTGGACGATATTGTTGCCGATAAAAGAAAAGAGCTGGCACGAACCAAAGCGGAAACGTCTTTGGGAGAACTCGAGGCACGTATTGCTCAGAGGGCGGTACCGCTCGATTTCGGTGGGGCGTTGCGAGGTGAGGGTGTTAGCATTATTGCCGAGGTAAAGAAGGCGTCGCCTTCAAAGGGCCTGCTCTGTCCCGACTTTGATCCGGTCGCTCTGGCCAGGGCTTATACAGAGGGTGGGGTGGCGGCAATATCAGTACTGACCGAGGTCAAATATTTCCAGGGGAGTCTAGATTACCTGTCCCAAATCAGGGGGTTATCGGGGCTGGAGGGAATACCCTTACTAAGAAAGGACTTTCTCTTCGACCCGTATCAGGTGTATGAAGCGAGGGCATATGGTGCCGATGCGATTCTCCTTATCGCGGCCATTCTTGAAGATAAAGAAATGGAGGACCTCATTGCGCTTGCCCATGAACTGGGTATGCAGTGTCTGGTAGAAGTACACGATGATGCTGAGCTGGCCAGGGTTCTGCAAAGCAGTGCTCAAATTATCGGCATCAATAACCGTGACCTGCGCACCTTTGAAGTTGATATTAACACGACCCGAAGGCTGCAGTCTCTGATTACGCCTGACCGCGTTGTCGTCAGTGAAAGCGGTGTCAGCCGTAGAGAGGATATCGAGCGACTACGGGAATGGAAGGTTGATGCTGCTCTTGTCGGGGAGGCGCTGGTTACTGCCGATGATGTTGTCGCCAGACTGAGGGGACTGGTATGACGGTCGTAAAAATAGACGGAATATCGAGAATCGAAGATGCCCGGGCTGTAGCTGAGGCCAGAACGGACTACCTTGGTATGATCTTTGCATCGAGCCCACGACAGGTAACACCGGAGACGGCACGACGGATAGTCGGGGCACTAGATGGTTTTCAGATAAGACCTCAGGTGGTCGGTGTCTTTGTCAATACACCGGCGTCGGAGATAAACCGTCTGGCTGGTTTCTGCGGGCTGGAGCTGGTGCAGTTGAGTGGCGACGAGTCGTGGGAGTACTGCCGGGATATCAACCGGCCGGTTATCAAAGTAATCCATGTCTCCGAAAACAGCGGGGCTGGGGGAGTTCTTGAGGAAATAGCCACCGGTGAGCGAGTGCTTGGCAGGGACGGTTTTACCTGCCTGCTTGATACCAGTGTGGAGGGCAGCTATGGTGGTACGGGGAAGAAGTTTGACTGGGAGTTAGCCAGAGAGGTCAGTCAGCAGAGGCCGGTGATGATTGCCGGTGGGCTAACACCTGAGAACGTTGAAGAGGTAATCAGGGTAGCCAGGCCCTGGGGCGTCGATGTCTCCAGCGGTGTTGAGACTGGTGGTAGCAAGGACATCGCTAAGATAAAGGCGTTTGTCCAGGCCGTAAGGAGAGTGGATGATGAAATACAGCATATTGCCTGATGTACGGGGTTACTACGGGCAGTTCGGGGGTAAGTTCGTGCCGGAGACGCTGATGTTTGCTCTGGGGGAATTGGAGAGCGCCTACCACGAAGCACAACGGGACAAGACATTCAAGCAGCAGCTTAAACAGCTTCTCAAGGACTATGTCGGGCGGCCGACTCCGCTGTACCCTGCTATCAAGCTCACTGAGCACTGTGGCGGGGCGCAGATCCTGCTCAAGCGGGAGGATCTGGCCCACACCGGTGCTCACAAGATAAACAATGCCATCGGGCAAGGACTCCTGGCGGTAAGGATGGGAAAGAGGCGGGTCATTGCCGAGACCGGTGCCGGGCAGCACGGTGTCGCCGTGGCCACGGTCTGCGCCTTGCTCGGTCTTGAGTGTGTCGTCTACATGGGGGCGGAAGATATCAGACGACAGTCGATGAATGTCTTTCGGATGGAGCTGCTCGGGGCTGATGTCCGCTCGGTCGATTCCGGTAGCCGTACGCTGAAGGATGCTGTCAATGAGGCGGTACGTGACTGGGTGACCAATGTCGAGACCACCTATTACCTGCTTGGTTCCTCGGTAGGACCGCATCCCTATCCGATGCTGGTACGCGATTTTCAATCGGTCATTGGTCGAGAGACCCGTGAGCAGATATTAGCGTCTCATGGTCGCCTGCCTGATTATATCATTGCCTGTGTCGGCGGCGGTAGCAACTCTATCGGTATCTTTTTCCCCTTTATTGACGATGAAAGCGTTAAGCTTGTCGGAGTTGAGGGGGAAGGGGAGGGGATAGCGTCAGGGAAGCATTCTGCGTCCCTCTCGGCAGGAAGCCCGGGTGTACTTCACGGTGCCCACAGCTATCTGCTTCAAGATGATAACGGGCAGATTGCCGAGACTCACAGTATTGCCCCCGGTCTGGACTACCCTGGGGTAAGCCCCGAGCATAGCTACTACAAAGACACTGGCCGGGTAAGCTATGTGACGGCTAACGATGACGAGGCACTGGAGGCATTCAAACTGCTGACGACGACCGAAGGTATTATTCCCGCTCTGGAGTCGGCCCATGCCATTGCCCACGTGACCAAGCTCGCCTCTGAGTTGAGTCGGGAGATCCTGGTGGTGGTCAACGTGTCCGGTCGTGGTGATAAAGACCTGAGTATAGTTAACGAAGCCCTGGCGAATGAGTAAAGGGGCTGGCTGAAGGGTTATGGAGAAAACGAAGAAAAGGATTCTGACGGGGGACCGGCCGACCGGGCCCATGCACGTCGGTCACTATATTGGCTCGTTGGAGAATCGTGTCAGGCTTCAGGGCAAGTACGATTGTTTCTTTATTGTGGCTGATTATCAGTTCCTTACCGACCATCTTAGGGAGACGGAAAAGGTCGAGCAAAATATCAGGCTGACGATACTGGACTGGCTCTCAGTTGGCATGGATCCGGCAAAAAGCACTTTCTTCATACAATCGATGGTCCCAGAGATAGCCGAGCTGACCATGTATTTCTCCATGCTGGTAACAGTGGCCAGGTTGCATCGTAATCCCACCGTGAAAGAAGAGTTCAAAGAATCCGGGTTACGGGCGATGAGCTACGGATTTCTCGGGTACCCCGTCTCTCAGGCAGCAGATATTTTGATAGTCCGGTCTGACCTTGTGCCGGTGGGAGATGACAATGTTCCTCACGTAGAGCAGACCAGGGAAGTGGCTCGCACGTTTAATCGGCTTTTTGGGGAGGTCTTTCCTGTTCCTAAGCCTCTCATAGGAGAGGTTCCAAGATTGCCCGGTACTGATGGAAAGAAAATGGGCAATAGTATGGATAATGCTATTTATCTGAGTGATACCCCGGAAGAAGTGCAGCAAAAGGTTGGTGCTGCCATCACTGACCCGGCCCGCATCAGAGCGACTGACAAAGGACATCCGGATATCTGTAACATCTATCAATATCACCGTGCTTACAATCGAGAAGAGGCTCTGTATATAGCTGAGCTTTGCCGGCAGGGCAAGATAGGATGTGTGGCCTGCAAACAAAACCTGGCTGCAAAGTTAAACGCCTTTCTTGACCCTGTTCGCGAGAGGAGGGCCTTCTTCGAGGCAAAGCCATCAATTATTGGAGAGGCCTTGCGAGAGGGTAATGAAAGGACCAGGCAAGAGGGTAGAGAAACGCTGGGACTTGTCCGCGAAGCCATGCACTTTAATTATAAAGAGTTAGCGGGGGGTTAGCCAGTCTCTAAGAACTTGAGGTCAAAGCTATGAGTAGTATTGGCGTAGTCTTTGCGGAATCGAGGCGCAAGGCTTTGGTTGCTTATGTGACTGTGGGTTATCCTACGGTTGAGTCGACACTAGCCATAGTGCCACTACTGGCGGAGTGCGGCTGCGATATCGTTGAGCTGGGGGTCCCGTTTTCCGACCCCCTGGCTGATGGCGCCACGATACAGGAGGCCAGCCATCAGGCATTGCAGACTGGAGTAACACCGCAGACCTGTCTTGAGGTGGCGGAGCAAATTCGCCAGAAGACGGATGTGGCCCTGGCCTTTATGACCTACTATAACCCGGTACTGCACTATGGGCTGGAAGTCTTCTGTACTGCCTGTGCCAAGGCTGGTGTCGAAGGACTGATAGTGCCTGACCTGCCGCCGGATGAGTCCACTGACCTTGATAATGCTGCTCGGAATCACGGACTTGACCTGATTTTTCTGCTGACACCGACCAGTACCACCGAGCGTATTCGACTGGTTGTTGAGAAATCACGAGGGTTTGTCTACGTGGTCTCCCTGCTTGGTGTTACCGGGGCGAGGGACAGTTTGCCAACCGGACTGAGAGATTTTGTAGGACGGATTCGGCAAGAGACTGCCAAACCATTATGCGTGGGATTTGGTATCTCCACCCCTGACCAAGCGCGACAGGTGGGGCAGCTAGCCGATGGTGTTATTGTCGGCAGCCGACTGGTACAGCTGATTCGAGATGATAAGCCCCCCTATGAGTCAGTCACATCATTTGTGCGGGGGCTGAGGGTTGCACTCGACCAATAAATTGACGTAACAGTCATTGTTATCGAGGCAACTCAGTTACTAGGGTTGGTAGGTGGGAAAGCCATAAATTCTAGGCGGTTGGTGCACGTGGTGGTGGAGAAGAGGGGCTAGTCTGCCTCCTCTGTCGTTTCTTCTTCGGTAAGTGTCTCGATTTCGTGTGTGGCCCTCTCGTGCAACTGCAGATTGTCGGTTAAGGCGATAGATTCCTCGAAGTCACTGATTGCTTCTGTTTTCATGTCCAGTCCCTTATAAGCGAGGCCACGGTTGAAGTAGGCATAGGCATTATATGGGTCGATACTAATAGCCCTGATGCAATCGATAATTGTTACCTCATACTCACCCTTAGCGTAGTAGGCAGTAGCCCTGCTAGTATAAGCGGAGGCACGTTCAGGGTCAAGGGCAACAGCCTCGGTGCAATCAGCGATTGCCTCGTCATAGTACTCCAAAGCTATATAGGCGGCCGCCCGATTAATATAGGCCTTAGCTTTGGTGGTTGTTGTGGCATTGGCTTCGATAACTCTGGTATATTCTTCTATCGCCTCTTCATATTGCCCCTTACTGGCAAGCTCATCGGCGTTATTGAAATACCACTCAGGTGAGCCTTCCGGTGGGAGTGAGCAGCCAAAAAGAGCACTAAGAACAACCAGTAGCAAAACGGGGAGGACAACATGCCAGCCCATAGCTTCTTACCTCCGGGATTGGCAAAATGTATATGCCACCGGCATAGCAAAGATAGCATTAAGTGAGTGACATGTCAAGCACAGTAGGTGTATAACAGGCTTATCGTACCCTGCCTGTCAGACTATTCTCCCAGAGTTGTTGGCTTCCTGAAGAACCGTAAATATACCGTGAGCACGATGAGTATTGCACAAATCCCCACCGCCAGCCACCACCAGGGGAATGTTGACGGGACTACGGTAAAGACGGCAATTACGTTCGTATCACAGTTTAACTCCAGGCTGGTAGACTCACTATTTCCGCTCAGGTCCCCACTCCATTCTATGAAGATGTAGCCAGGGGCAGGTATTGCTTTGAGTTCGAGTATAGTACCTGATGTGTGAGTTGAAAAATCCGGATACGATTCGGGAATCGCCGCATTTATCTGAACATTACCGCCCTGTTCAGGGCTAACAGTGACCGTTAGCCTAAGTGTTGAGCCAGGTCAACCAGCCCAGGCTGGTTCGGCTGCCATAAATCCCAAGGCCAGGATTGACAGCACCAGTAACAACGCTATACGTGGCAAAAGGCGGCTCGGAAAGTGGCTCATTTCTTACCTATCGGCCAACTCATATAACTTTTCAATAGCATACATTAAATAACTATCGCACTTACCCTGCTGTGCCCCGGACTCCCGCAGCTTCTGATATGCTTCTGTGTCTGAGAAGCTGACGCCGAGCAGGCCGAGGCAGGTGATGTCGCCGAACTTCTCTTTGAAACCTTGGACAAACTCGTTGGCTTCGCGGCGGGTGTTAATCCGGGCCTGCCTGGCCATCTCTTTGTTTTCTATGGGGCAGCGGTAGCGAAGCCCCAGACAAACGGCTGCTGACGATACTACCCCGCAGGGTGCCTCTTGTTGTCCGGCGATACCTCCGTAAAAATTGATAGAAGCCCAGAGATTATCCTCATCACCCAGCCCTTCCGATTCCCACATAACTTGCAGGACGCTGGGTCCTCAGTGATAGCCATGATGCATATGGTATAGGGCTTTTTCCTTGGCTTCTTCTAGGGTCATTTTAAACGGCATCTGGATATCCCCTCTTCTCTTAGTTATTATTTGTGCGGTTCCCTGGTGTCCTGATCCAACCTAAAAATTCGGGCAGCGTTACTACCCAGTATAGCATTAATCTCTTCTTGGCTGAAACATATTCCATATTGGTCTTTTTCTGTCAGGTTCTCAATTATATCCACAAAATCCTTGTTGGATACGTGGGGCTCAAAGATGGGACCATCGGTACCGAATAATACCTGTTCCGCTCCAATAACATCCAGGATTTCTCTGAGGTAACGACGGAAGAGGTGGGGTTTGCTTACGGCCATTAGCTGCCACATGGCCATATCACCGTTGATATTCTTCTTGTATTGTGCCAGTGATAACCAGTCACGCCACCACATATTTCCCATGTGGGCAGCAATGATTTCCAGATCAGGAAAGTCCACGGCAACATCATCAAGATGAATAGGCAAGGCATACTTGGCGCGTGAATGCGGGAGTGGAGAGCAATGTATTAGCAGAGGGACCCTCAGTTCATTGACGACTTCCAGTACGGCGTAGGCTTCCGGGCTGTTAGGGTAATAGCCATTATCCGGATGCCATTTCAAACCTTTCATGCCGAATTCCTCAATACACCGGCGAAACAGGGTTGGTGCGTCTGGTCTTCGGGGGTCAATACCTGCCAGGGCGATAAGCCGCCCAGGATGCCCAGCAGCGGCGGTAGCACAGCGCTTATTGATATTCATGACACGCTCCTTGTCCAGGCCCATGTCTACGTTGTCCACGACGCAGATTGCAGTAACATCAATACCACCTTCGTCCATACGCCTAACCAGTTCATTACTCTCCGGGTCATCCATGATTTTTCGGTAGACAGGTAATACCTCTTCCATGGTCTTCTTTACCCCGGTCCTCTCACCGTCGAGCAAAAAACCTTCTGCTATATTTCTAGCTACATTTTCATCGGCGGGCCAGCGTGAGAAAAAATGGTAATGTACGTCGATAATCAACTCAATTCACCTCTAAGTGTATGGATTCAAATTTAGGCTTCACGTCTCTTCTTGGGTGCAAGTTTACAATCCTGCCAGATACCTGTCAATCCGAAAGTAGCTTAGTCTTTAATGGTGAGACAGGCTTTGTTAATTACTCTATAATACTCTGGAGTAATGTGGCTGTAATTAGGTTCGTGAAAGGTTAGGATGCCTGGCTACAAAACCAAGCTAAAGGGCGCTTTGTTTGCGGGAGTTAAAAAAGGGTGGGGTAACTTCATCTGGATATGCAAGATTATTATCCCCATGTCCTTGCTGGTGGCCCTCCTCCAGTGGAGTGGCTGGCTTTACGAAGCTGACGTCGTACTAAAACCGTTGATGGGATGGCTGAACCTGCCCAGTGAGGCGGCACTACCCATCATCAGCGGACTGGTAATAAATCTATATGCCACGATGGCGGCAATAACAGTGGTCCCGTTTACAGTTGGCCAGATGACACTGATCGCCATCTTCAGTCTGATTGCCCATAACCTCATCATCGAGGGGATTATCCAGCACCGCTCTGGCATTAATGCCTTTACAATCACTCTGGTCCGCATCGGCGCTGCTATCCTGACAGTACTCGTCGTGTCTCAGTTTATCGGTGATACTTCGGAAAGCGTTGCCGGCCTCGCTGAAATTACGAGCGAAAGCTCCTTTGTTGAGGTACTAAGAGAGTGGGCAGTGGATACATTGCTCCTGTTGACTAAGATTTTTGGGATAATCATGTTCGTCATGATTGTACTGGAATCTTTAACAGCGCTGGGTTGGTCTGAGTATCTGTTCAATTTCTCCAGGCCTCTGATGAAGTTGCTGGGTCTTTCACGACTGACGGCGATGCTCTGGGTGACTGCCGTTATTTTTGGACTGATGTACGGTGGGGTAGTGATACAGGACGAGGTAAAACGGGGTGACCTGACCAAGACCGAGTTAAGGCACCTGCATGTATCGATTGGTATAAATCACAGTATGGTAGAGGACCCGGCTCTATTTATGGCGCTGGGCCTGAACGGTTTTTGGTTGTGGATACCCAAATTGATAATGGCTGCTGTCGCTGTACACGTCTTCCGTGCTTTTGAGTATCTATGGAGAAAAATTAGGCATACTCGGGATGAGGAATAACCGGGCATTACAGAGCCGAGTAAAGGTTAACCGGAGCTGTCATTGCCTGGGGCAGTATTGTCTGGTGGTGCGCCATCTCCTGACGACCCCGACTCACCGACGGCGTAGCTCATTGTGTACAGGTGGTAATAAACACCCTCTTTTGCCATTAGCTCCTGATGAGTGCCGGTCTCGACAATTTTGCCGTTTTCAAGCACGATGACTCTATCGGCATCATGAATGGTGGAAAGGCGATGAGCAATGACCAGGGAAGTACGGCCTTTGAGGAGTTGTCGCAGGGCGTCTTGAATCAGCATTTCGGTCTGGGTATCAACGTTGGCTGTTGCCTCATCGAGGATGAGGATACGTGGGTCGGCCAGTACGGCGCGGGCGAAGCTGATAAGCTGACGCTGCCCAACGCTCAGATTGCTGCCCCTCTCATGGAGGATGGTATCATAGCCCTCTTCGAGACGCTGGATGAAGTCGTTGGCACCGACGGCTTTGGCTGCTTGCACAAGTTCTTCTTCAGTAGCGTCACTCCGGCCATAGAGGATATTCTCCCTGACTGTCCCTGAGAAAAGGAATGGTTCCTGAAGGACGATGCCAATCTGCCTTCTCAGTGAGCTCTGTGTTACATTATGGATATCATGACCATCTATTGTCAGCTTGCCCTTGGTTATCTCGTAGAACCGGGCAACGAGGCTGACCAGGGTGCTCTTACCGGCCCCGGTCGAGCCAACCAGAGCGATGGTCTCACCGGGACGTACTTGGAGATTGATGTCGTGTAGCACTTCCAGGTCGGGGACATATTCAAAGCTGACATGGTCGAAAACAATATCACCTTCAATTGTCGGCAGTTCGGTGGCATCGGGGGCATCAACAATCTCCGGTTCGGTGTCTAGCACTTCAAAAATGCGCTGCCCGCCGGCCATGGCTCGCTGCAACTGAGCATACTGCATGGTGAGTCGGCGTATCGGATCGAAGAACCTCTGGACATAGAGGACGAAGGCCACCAGTGCTCCTACGGTTAGCGTGTCGTCAAGGACCTGCATGCCTCCGAAGATAACGACCAGCATAATCCCGGCGCCCATCAGTATCTCTGTCGCCGGCTGTATGCCAGCAGTGAGGCGACCGGCCTGTATATTGGCGTCCAGGTTGGCTGTATTCATGTCGTCGAACCGCTGCAGGTTCAGGTCTTCACGGGATAGGCTCTGGATAACCCGGGCGCCGGAGATATTTTCCTGAAGTCCGGCATTGACGGCTGAGATAGCCATGCGCACTCGCATAAAGGCGTTACGCGCGTATCTCTGCCATATTGCCATGACACCCACCATGACCGGTATCACGGTCATGGTAATCAGTGCCAACTGCACGTTGCTGATGAACAGCATGACAACAATACCAACCAGGCTCAGCAGGTCGGCAGTGATGTCGAGGACACCGGCGCTGACTACCTCCTGAAGTGCGGTGACATCGTTCTGGACCCGGGACATCAAACGGCCGACCTCATGACGGTCATAGAAACTTAGAGAAAGTTTCTGCAGGTGATCGAACATCTGGGTGCGTAGCGTGAGAAGGACACCCTGGCCAATATAGGCCATGTAAAGTATCTGTAGCCACTGGCCTCCCCAGTTAAGCAGGCCGTTGCCAATAAAGAAACCGAGCCATATTGTGAGTCTGCTGAGGTCTCTGGTTGCGGTCAGGTCATCGATGGCCATACCTACCAGTTGCGGCATGGCCAGGAGGGTGAGTGTATAGACAATCATGGATATCAGGGCAATGGCGAACCGGCCCTTGTAGTCCTTGAGATACTTCAGCAGACGGGTTACCACGGTGTGGTCATACGCCTTGCCGTAGGTAATATCATCTATGAGGTCGCCGGCACGGCTCAGCCCAGGGCGCATTGCCCCGCCGTGCATCATGCCGCCGCCATGCATCATCCCGCCACTGCCACCGTGCATCATGACTCGTCGTACCTCCGGCTGAGTGCTTCTTCCTGGTCACGAAGCTGGATTTCGTATATATGTCGATAGATAGTGCCGTTTTGAAGTAATTCGGTATGACTACCGCGCTCGGCTATCGTTCCCTTGTCGAGAACAAGAATCTGGTCGGCGTCACGTACCGTTTGCAGTCTCTGGGCGATGACAAAGGTAGTCCGTCCCTTCATCAGTTCACGGAGTGCCTTCTGAATAAGAAACTCGGTCTCGGTATCAACACTGGAAGTGGAGTCGTCAAAGATGAGGATACGTGGGTCAATCAACAGGGTGCGGGCAATGGCAAGCCGCTGTCTCTGGCCACCGGAGAGAGTTAGCCCCCTCTCCCCGACCCAGGTATCGTAGCCTTCAGGGAGGCTCTCAATGAATTCGTGTAGCTGGGCGGCCTTGCTAGCAGCGACAATATCGTCCATACTGGCATCAACTGCTCCGTAGGCGATGTTATCGGCTATGGTGGCTGTGAAAAGGAAGACATCCTGCTGGACGATTCCGATATTGCTTCGCAGTGAGTTCAAAGTGCCATTCCTGATGTCTATGCCATCAATGGTAATGCTGCCTGAGGTGACGTCATAGAACCTGGGTATCAGGTTTATCAGGGTGGACTTACCACTACCTGTCATGCCAAGAAGGGCAACCATTTCACCGGGCCTGGCTTCGAGGTTGATATTGTCGAGGACAGGTCCCATTATTTCGTAGGGATTGGCTGAATCGTAGCTGAAGGAGACCCTCTCGAACCTGACCAGTCCCTGGACACCATCCAACTCAATGGCACCCGGTTTTTCCGTTACCGCCGACTCGGTATCGAGCACTTCGAAGATGCGCGCCCCGGCGGAGACACCGCGCGAGACCATGTTGACCATCATACCCATCATCCGTATCGGCATGGCCATCATCGCCAGGTAGAGGTAGAACTGGATGAGTTCACCACCAGTCAGTCTACCGGCAAGAATTTCACTCCCGCCGACCCAGACTATGACACCACTGGCCAGGACCAGGATGAAGGACATCAGGGGCATATTAAAGGCACGTATCTTGCTCGCCTTGATGTTGTCGTCATATAGCTCCTTGGCCTGCTGCTTAAATTTCCGGGACTCATATTTTTCCTGAGTGAATGCCCGGACGACCTTGACTCCTGAGAGATTTTCTTGGAGTATTGTGCCCAGCAAGGCTATCCCCTGCTGTACGTTTGTCCAGATGGGGCGAAGCCTGGTACCGACCACAGTGGCCAGATAACCTATCAATGGCATACTGGCAATGCCAATTAAGGCCAGCCGCCAGTTCATGATAAAAAGCAGGGCACAAATGCCGGCGAAGGTAATGAATACATAAAGTATCCTGAGTCCGCCCATCGAGATGAAGAACCGCACCGCTTCGACGTCCTGGGTGGCACGAGACATCAGCTGCCCGGTCTGTGCGGTGTCATGAAAGGCAAAGCTGAGGCGCTGGACGCGGTCATAAAACAGGTTCCTGATATCGTAGGCAACGCGCTGGGAGATGTACTCACCGAGATAGGTCTGTCCGAAAGCAAAGACACCACGCAGTGCCGCCACCGCCAGTACGGCTATCCCCAGCCAGACAAGAAGAGACGTCGAGCCGGACATCGTGTTAGTCAGCGGGTCATAGCCTATCCCTCTGTCGATGGCCTGCTTGACCAGTTCGGGCATACCAAGACTGAAGCCGACGGACAGGAAAAGGCAGACATAGGCCAGGGTGACACGCTTCCAGTACTTATTGAGGAAACCGAGCAGTCTGATAATAATCCGCATCGCCGTAGCTAATTATAGCTCAATTTAAGCGTGGTGTACAAAAGAACGAACATAAATCTCCAGAGAATCCATTCCCCTGTGTCTCCCCCTTCCTTTTGTAAAGGAAGGGGAAATATTTTTGAAGAAGAGAGGGTTACTGCCCTCTCTTAAACTCTCCGCTGGGATAGGGGAAAATCCCTCTCAATCTCCCCTGCCTTCGCCGGAGCTGTTTGCCTGCGCTGAAGCTTTAGCGCAAGCAGGCTACGCGCAGGCAGGCTTTACCAAAGGGAGAGGCTCAAGTATCCCCCTTTATAAAGGGGGACTAAGGGGGATTTTGAGCGTTACTCGATATAATGCTTAAGCTATTGTATTTACGATATTTTAGCGTTAATATAACCCTGCTGGAACAGGGCGGCGTAACATGGGGATAATCAAGTTCGTAGGGCAGAAGTATCTGCAAACTCAGAAAGCAACGCAGGTCCGGAAGCTTGCCGAGGTGCGGAAAAGCCTGCGGAAGATGCGATCGGGTTCGCCGCAGCAACGCTCGATGGTGAAGCTGGAGCTAACACGCCTTGATGAGCTATCAAAGCAGCTCCATAAGGTCAAGAGCCGGGAAGACATGAAGCGATGGCGCTCTCTGTACGAGATGTGCCGTCCGGCATTCGAGGCGGCCCTGAACCTCTCAAAACCGAAGCCCAGGACGGGTAAAAAGCGGACAAAAAGCGTTAGCAGGAAGTAGGACTGTTTTTACACCGCGTATTGAATTGCTACTACCTTGTTTAAAGAGAAGGGTCGGACAGCAGGGAAGGGGAGCAGGCACCAGGCGGGATCGTAATAGCGGAATGTCATTGTTTTACTTTGTCTTGGCAACCTTTCTACTGACTAATTCGTGTGCCTCCTGTTGTGCCTTGAGAGATATTTGGTCTTTACGTTCCAGAAGTGCTATTCCCTTGATAGGCTTTTTCACTGCGGGTGAACGTTTCGGAGCAGGCATTTCAGTTTACCTCCTCTGAGTTATTCCCCCTCCCAGCCCCTGATGATTTTATTCCTCTTCAACGGTGACGGTCATGGTGTAGGTCCACTTCGCTTGTATATCACCCCCGGCCTGGCTGTATTCCATAGTTACCTCGGTGGTCCCTTCTCCGACCGCCTCGAAGGTCCAGATTTCGGTGCCGGGGGCCCCGAGAATCCCATCGCTTTCAGGTTCTATATAGTCGTAGTCTTCTTCCGCCAGCACGTCTTCATTATCTATTTCGGCGCTCCAGGCAAAGCCCGCCGTATGGTTCGAGCACAGCTCCAGCCTGATTTTGTCGTGGACTTCCAACTCAAACTCGCCGCTGCGATGATTTTCCTCTTCAAAATCGTCGCAGGAAAACTCCTCATTGTAATCGTGGGACGTGACACAGCCTGATACAAGCAAGAGTGAGGTGGCAAGCATCGCAAACAGCAGGATGCTTCGCAGCTTCATGGTAGTTCCCCCCTAATAAGAAGATGCTTCATGTGGAAATAAGGACAGCAAACAGAATGATAATGATAATCCGGGGAAATGTCAATAGACGAGGAGGGCCTGATATATTACCCGATAGCACGAAACTTTAAGGTGCATATTATTGGCCTATTTGGGGGGTTCAGTTTTAATGGTCTCATTAAGAAGTGAAGGTGTTCGCTGAGCGTTATGCTGGACGTATTGACAACATTCCACTCATCTTTGACTTAGAACATTCATGATGTTATCTTGTCTACGATAAATAATTAGGTTGATTAGTGAGGAGACAACTATGGCGCAGACTGTTACGGTGGCCCATCATCCCGAATTAACTTGGCAAGATGCAATGGAAATTTTTCAACGGCACTTCAGTGGTAAATACAAGGTTCGTAAGATAAAAAGGACGATAGCAAGGCATTTTATAATTTGTAGAAGTCCGCTCATAGGAACCCGTGTTAAGCTAGAGCAGAGTGAAGGCAAGACATCATTCGTTTTCGATGGCGACGCACCAAATGCCTTACTAGCGTTACTTTTCTGGATGGGTCTGGGTATTCTAATTTCTGTCATAATATATCTAACTGTGTTAAAGCCCAAGCTAAAGGCGATGGAAAATGAGGTGAAGTTATACATAGAAAATGCACCAGAATTTAAGTAAACTTTTCTCCACTAGACAATACTAATATTACGATGGTGCTGATAAACTGGCATCGTAGCTGCTGAGTGGATACGGCAATGCCATGTTGGGCAAATCCATTGAGTCTTTTATAATCGCTGGCTTATATGGGGAGGGGAGGGATAAATAGGAAAAGGGAATACACTACTTATATTTTTGGCGTCTCCATAATTTGATTATTCCCCAAATAAGGTTCATTCTTGGCACCCGCTGCATATACTTTCTGTAATCATCCCCGAATCTCTCAATACTGGAGCGCTCCTCAGACCAGGTGCTTATGTAGAAGTAGACTATAATAGGAATGCTGAAAATCAAACTAAGCCAGTGTTGAGATATAAGGACCAGTGAAGCGAAGATGAGTATCCCGCTGAGATACATGGGGTGCCGGACAATGGTGTAAATACCGCTCTCAACGACAACGGCGGTATGAATAAAGCTTTCACCCTCCGGAGCTTTGCCCTTTGCCTCAAAAGCGATACGTGACAACCATCCTAAAATCATACTGAAGGCAAAAACTGCCCAGCCGATATACAGCACAACGTCCCAGCCAGCTCCATTATAAGAGATGAAGCAATAAACTACCTGACCGACAAACAGGATTCCAAGGAATGTGAACAGGGCTATATCTTTCCACGTCGGTTTCCATGGCTCTCGTTCAGTGCTCTCATTCATCGGGTGCTCCTTTTGTAATGACTCGCTTTTAATTTTGAATCTGTATTCGGTAGTATACTACATGTACGTAACTATTGACACCTATACTGCGGACAAGGGCTGGAGTCTGTGACATATGCTCGGTAATACCAGCCTATTTGGAGGAGGGGAGGGACAAACAGGAAAAGGGAGCACAATCCAGGCTACAACAAACTAAGGCGTTATCTGAGTAACTGCTCCGCCTTGAGTAAAGATATAAGTACAACCGGATGTGACAGTACCGTCTGGATTCAGCCCCGTTATATGATCGCTTAATACTATTGTTCCATCATCGGTAGTTATAGTGTCCATGTCATTGGTGGGAGTGCCCCACCCTGCGGTTATTTGACCACTTGGACTATCAACAAGCATAGCCAGAACTGCTGTCTGGATATTGTGTAATTCTGTTTCGTAATCCTGGGGATTTTGAATAGGGGCAAAAGGCGATCTCTGTGTGACTGTTCCATCCATGGCAAAGTCATATTTGCAGCCGGATTTCACTGTACCATCAGCATTAAGTCCTGCCATATAACGGGAGAGAACATAAGCACCACCGTCAGCCGTAACCAAATCCATATCTTCTATAGAGGTTAAATCAGCATCTAACCTTGCCGATTCGCTATCAACTAGCATTGCGAGAACCGCGGTCTGTATGTTGTGTAGTTCAGTCTCATACGATTCTCCTGGACTGGGGTCGGACACTGTATCCTGTGATGAAACACCAAGCTCTTGCTCCAAGTCTTCTATCCTCTCTTCCAATTCTCTCAGTTCATCTGATATGTCAGCAGATTGAGAGCAAGATAAGGAGCACAAAATAAGTATAGTAATCAGTAGGGGAATAGTAATTGCCAGAACTGCCTGTTTACTCATGATTGTATTACCTGCTTATATGGCGAGTGCATGTGCCTATATATATGCTATTACAGTAGGACCCGGTAGTAAATAACACTTAAGTACTATACATAAACGTAACTATTGACACTCATAGTGCGGACAAGGGCTGGAGTCTTTGACATATGCTCTGTGCTACCGACTTATTTGGGGGAGGGGAGGGACAAATAGGAAAAAGGAGCACCGCATCGAACCAGAACCGAGGGATGTTACAACTACGTAAAAAAGAAGGGAGCCTCCGAAAAGACTCACTTCAATCTTAAAGGTGATTGGTCAATTATTAATTTTAACGTAGAGCAATATAACTACGCTGTATTGAAAGGACATTATCATCGGTAGTGATAGAAGCTCTTTCCCTTACTTTGTAGAATAAATAACTTCACATATTTCATCTCCTACGGCTACGGATTTAGGTATCTTCATCTCTAATTCTTTTCCCAAATATGTGCTCATCATTTGCTTATCATTGGTCATCAAAGCTTCGCAAAGCCCTCTACTCGTCCCCTTTATACCAAGTGGACAATCTGACACCTTGAAGCGCATCGTATTATCTGATACTTCAACTATCTCAAGTCCCATCTCCATCATCTGGCTCATCATCTTTAATGATTCTGCTGCGTCTTGCATGGTTCTGTTTGGAGCCATTTGCTGCATAATCTTGCCATACTCAGCTCCCCCCTGCTTCGCAATTTCAGCTATGATAGGTAGAGCTTCTTCTCCATATTGCTCGTAGAAAGCTTTACTCAAAGCCCCTATCCCACCGAACATTAGTTTCATCATTGATGCAAAGCCTTGTGCTGATTGTTCCATGATTTATCTCCTTTTCTTCAGTCTGGTTTTCATAGTGTACGCTAATTCAACGACATCTTACTTCCTTCTGTTCAATAAGCATTACCTCCCCACAAAAAGATAACCGACCATATTTCAGGTCGGTTTCACTGTTGGCTCTTCGCCACCCAAGTGACCAGATACAGGTGGCGAGTCACTGCCCCCTTTTTACTGGTGCCGGGTAATAATAGATTATATTAGTCTATTAATACGGGGTAAATTATAGTCCTATTTCAGGGAATGTCAAGTTGATGTGCAGATGAATCCTTTACCTGTTCTCTACACTATTGCCTTATTTGAAGAGGGGAGAGGGGTAAGATAGTAAAGGGGGGCACTATGAATGAACGTATACGCTTGACACTCCTCTGCAGACGGAATAGAATTCCTATATCTCTTGTGAGCGAGTAGTTATTGTATTGTGAGCTATTAAACTGTGTGTTGAGGAAGAAAATGGCTAATAATGAACCTAATGTCTTTATAATCAATATACGCCCCGAAAATTGGGAGGAATGTATAAAAGACATCGCTTTGGTATCCGTGTTGACGCTCGTCGCCCTCAATTCAGTGAAGGAGATATTTTTCTTGTTAGACGCACTGGTAAAGATTATGGGGTGATGGGAATATGGAGACTAATAAGAGAGGAATATGTTACTAGTCAAGAAGAAGTCCCCTGGGAAGATTATGAATATAAGTGGCAACAATGGTTTGACCCCATTATTGACTTCAAAGCACCAATGTCTGAGGCATTTCAGGGAACTTCTAAATACTCGGAAAAACTGCAAATCGCGGCAATGAGGATAGTGGGTTCAGTTGTTTCTCTTAGTAGTGATGAAATCCTGAGATACCTTGATAAGATAATAGAGGAAAAGATCATAGAATTAAGTATGACAGAGGTAATATACAATGGCATACAGAAATCTGCAGAAGTGATACTGCAATCTATTATAGACCTCTACTCTAGAGAGCCAGAAACAATTGTAACTCCACCTGTTATAAAGCAGGAACGTGATAAACCTGTAGGAGAGCCTATTAATTTTAGGGGTATGGTATATGCTCCTCTAAATGAGGCGGGTGTCGTCTTACTGTTCTCCAAAGTGATGAATGAGCTAGGAATCATCTACGAGTCTTCTCCGATATCAGGTTTTGATATGGTAGGACGTTTGAAAACAGAGAAGGGTTATGAACGCAAGCATTTTGAGTTTGAATATCTTAGCAGTCACTTCAAAGTCCATAAGCACGACCCTGCACTGGTGGATTTTATTGTTTGCTGGGAACACGATTGGAAAAATTGTCCTGAAGAAATACAAGTCATTGAGTTAAAACAAGTAATCAAAGATTTGCCTGCTGCTTTCTAAGCATGGTCTCCTACCCACCTAGCAATCACCCATTTACAAGTATTACGGATACAGCATTATCAATTCCAAGCTGGCTTAGTAGTTATTGAGGATGGTCTGGAACTATGATAACATGGGGCGTTTGTTAATACTGTAAATGAGGTGGACCATGAAGCTCTTCGAACCTATTACAATACGCGACATGGAGGTGCCGAACCGCATTGTCTACCCGGCCTTCCAGATGAATATGGGCCTGTCCAACCGCCGTGCCCAGGCATTCTATACCGAGCGGGCCATAGGAGGGGCCGGGCTGGTGATGGGGGCCAACACAGCCATCGATAACCTGGCATGTGAGGAGCTGTGGGGTGGGGCTGAAGAGCTCGTGGGGTTTATCCAGAGACTGCGCAGCCTTACCGACCAGGTACACGGGGCGGGGGGCAAAATTGGCCTGCAACTGTGGCAGGCGAACCGCTTTCCCATAGGGCGGGGCACTCAGGTGAGGGGGGAGGAGGTAGACCCCACCAGCGGTGACCGGGTAGCCCCCTCGGCACGCGAGGACATGCGGGAGTTGACCATCCCGGAGATAGAGTCCATCATCTACCGCTTCGCCAAGGGGGCGAGGAATGTCCGCGACGCCAACTTCGACTGTGTCGAGATTCATGGTGCCCATTCCTATCTGCCCTGCCAGTTTACCAACCCGGAACTAAATAAGCGCACCGATACATACGGGGGGGACCTGCAAGGCCGCATGAAGTTCGGCATCGAAATCGTCAGGGCAGTCCGTGCTTTCGTGGGGCCGGACTTCCCGATACTTTTCCGGCTCGGTGCCCTGGAGAAGGACGGCGCCATCGACCCCGACAGCGTTACCTACGCACAGGAGCTGGAAAAGGCGGGCGTCGATTGCCTCGACATCTCTACGGGGGGTTGGGGGCGTATCCCGGTGACGCCACCGAAGCGTCACAAGATGGGCACTTTTGTATATCTTGCTGAACCGATTAAAAAAGCCGTCAGTATACCGGTGATTACGGTGGGGCGGATTAACACGCCGGAGGTGGCCGAATCAATCCTGGAGAAGGGGCAGGCGGACATGGTGGCTATCGGCCGGCAGCTGGTAGCCGACCCCTTCTGGCCGAAAAAGGTAAGGGAGGGGCGGTTCGGGGAGGTGGTCGCCTGCGACTCGTGTAACATCAACTGCAGCTCGGCGGCCTTTGAGCGCAATATCCCGGAAGGCTCTCCCCTGTGCAAGTTCAACGAGCGAGTCGGGCGGGAGTGGGAGCTCCCGGCACCGGAGTAGGGAAGTCGACATAATCATACGAAAACAGGGAGGACTATCAAGATGAAATACATCCGCCTTTATTCGGGGGATGATGGGGAGGCCCACTTCGAAGACCTCGAAATGCCACTCCAGGACAGGGGCAGGTCGACGCGAACATCTCAGATGGAGAAGGCGGTTGGCATCATCTTCCGCGAGACAGGTGGGGACTTCGTGGCCGACTGGCATAATGCTCCCCGGAGGCAATACATCTTTATCCTCGAAGGGGAGGTGGAGGTAGAGGTAGGGGACGGCACCAAGCGCCGTTTCGGTCCCGGCGATATCCAGCTTATCGAAGATACCACCGGACGGGGCCATATCACCCGCTCGGTCAATAACCAACCGTGGAAGGCGGTATTCATCCCACTTGAATGAGACGGGCGTATGGCATAGAATTGAGTGTCTGTTTTTTCACGCGGGGAAGTGTCGGAATTGGCAGACGAGCATGACTTAGGATCATGTGCCGCAAGGCGTGGGGGTTCAAATCCCCCCTTCCCCACCATTTTTTAAAGCTAAAGACGATATTGCTATTGCCTGGTGACCAAGAAGGAGGAGAGATTGGCAGAGAAATCTGATACAACATTGAAAGTACTTAATCCTCGGGGTGAAAGGGAAGCCGTCTCTGCCCGGGGAATCTCACCGCGCCTTACGGAAATAGAAGGCAAAAGGGTTGGACTATACTGGAACGGCAAGCAAGACGGAGACTATTTCTGGGACACCATTGAAGGACTGCTGAAGCAGAAATACCCAACTGCCAAAGTCCTGCGGTATAACGGCCCGGGCGACCTCGGTGAGGCGCTGGCCGCCAGGATGGCCAAGGAAGTCGATGCCTTCTTATATGGCGTGGGTGACTGAGGTACTTTCACTTGTTCCAGCGTGACTGGAGCGGTCAGGTTAGAGGAACTCGGCATACCCGGGGTCCTGGCTATCGCCCGTGGGTTTGAGGATGATGCCAATACGGCGGCTGACGTTCATGGAATGCCCATACTACGCCTGGTGGTGATGCCGGGCTATTTCTGGGGCCGTCAGCCCAGGGAAGCCAAAAAGCCTCTGGCAGAAGCCCATTGTGACGAGCTGGTTGAAGCCCTGCTTCGTCCCTTATCGATAGAGGAGCAGAAACCAACACAAAAGAAAATATGGATAGAACCAGTTGAGATTATCGCAGAGAACTATGAGGCTGCTTTTGAGGAGTTTAACCAGTCATTCCTTGAAAACCGCTGGGGTGATGGGTTACCTCTGGTGCCCCCAACCCCGGAGCGTGTTAAGTGGATGCTTTCGGGGACCAGTCGCTCCCCTGACGAAGTAATCGGCAAGGTGGCTCCGGGCAATGGTATCGCCACGATAGAAAAGATTGCTATCAATGCTGTCATGGCCGGGGCCAGACCTGAGTACCTGCCGGTGATAATTGCCGCCATGGAGGGCCTTACCGACCCGGACTTTGATGTCCTCCACCCGCAGGCTTCGATTGGCAACTTCACCCTCGCCATAATCGTGACCGGGCCTATAGCCAACGAAATTAAGATGAATTCGGGTATAGGCTATCTGGGACATGGATGGAGAGCCAATAATACCATCGGGCGTACCGTGAGGTTGTGTCTGATTAACTGTGGCTATGTGTGGCCGGGAATCAGCGACATGGCCAATGTGGGACGACCGTCATCGCATACCTATTACACTTTTGCTGAAAATGAAGATTTCAACCCCTGGGAGCCCTATCATGCAGACCGAGGTTTCAAACCAGAAGACAGTTGTGTGACAGTAACAACGGTCGGGGGCTACGGGGGTTTTGCGGTGAGTCACCTCATTGGCCGTAGTGCACCGGAGCTACTGGATGGTATGGTAAAATCGATGAGTTCGTACCGTAGAATATTTTCCCTGTTCAGGCGTGGGACAGCCAATCCGGCGGCCCACTGGACAAAGCATATCATAGCGCTTTACCCACAGGCGGCTGCAGACCTGCATAATCTGGGCTTTACCCGGGAACGTCTCGCGAACCACATCTACGAACGTACGAGCGTGCCATTCGAGGAATTAGGCCCGGATGAAGTGCGTGGCTTGCAGGAGAGGATAAAGGGAAGTATCGAGGGTGGGATGCTCTTTGCTGACATGATTCCGCCGGAGCTGATAGCAGGCTTTGAGGAATCCCTCAAGCCGGGAGGGAAGATTGCTGTTTTAATCTCACCGAAGGATATTCATCTCGTGGTGGCCGGTACTGGCAGTGGTGTGCCGGGCAACGTTGTCTGGTTTTCCTACATAAAGGCAGTATACAGATGGACGTCACACCAGACCAAGCTGGTACGTGGGGCCACGCTTACCAAGGCGGGGCGCTAAAAGAGAATGATCATTTCGTTTAGAAAAATTACAATCCTATTCTAACGGTTCTTATAATTTGCTCTAACCCCATTCTATTATGATAGTTATATAGAGCTTTTCAGCAGAAGCATCCAGATTCCTCCTTGGTCTCTCTAAAATAGCCCCCGGTTTGAGTTAACGAACCGGGGCTAGTTGTTTATGTGGCTCAAGAATATATCAGATTATTTGTGAGAGCGGTCTTTCTGCTCTCGTATAGCGTTTACCGCATCCGCCCCTAATTGACGGCATGCCTCCAGTATCTCCGGCATCTGCCTGACCTTACCCTTTTGATAGACTGAGGCACAGATATCTCCAAGATATATCCCGTGCAGCACCTCGACCGTGAGTTTCATTGGTCTGGTGATCCAGTCGCCATGTTCTTGCTCAGGCCTGCCAAATGCGTACAGAACAATGTGCCCCTTTCCCCTGAATCGCTCGACGTATTCCGGATGGTTAAAATAGGACGACATGCGGTCAAGAAAGCATTTCATCTGAGCTGACGGACCCTGCCAGTAGACGGGGGTTGACCAGATAACTATATCGGCAGACAGGAAACGTTCCAGCAAAAGCGGAAAGTCATCGTCGCGACGCGGATCGTCTCTTTGTCGAGAATTATCGGCTACCTCAGCGATAGGGCGGACATGATAGTCATCAAGGTAGACCTTAGAGGTATTGGCACCTGCTGCCCTGGCACCTTCCAGAACCTCGTCTGCCATGATGTCGGTGTTTCCCTGCTTTCGAGGACTGCCAAGCAGTGCCAGGACTTTTGTTTTTCGCTGTGACATTGTCTAGCTATCCAGCATTCTTTTCAAACTTGTTCTACGGATGGTAGCATTGTAGTATTGGGAGCAGGGAAGGGTCAAGTAAGTGAGGACATAGCATGAAACTTGAAGCGAGATGTCAGACCACGGCAATGGGCATCATGCCCCATAAGGACATCGACCGGGCACTGGAGCTTGCCCTTGGCCTGGATATCGCTTTTTGGCCGCAGCTACCGCATGTCAGCCTATATGAAGACATGTATGTCCAGGCCTCGGAAAATTTCCCTGGCATATTCGTAGATATGGAGACCGGAAAGATTACCCTCGATAGCAGCCGGTTTGCTAAAGAACTGGCTAGCTACAGCGAGCGGATGACGGGGCCGAATACCTTTCGCCTCACAAAGGAGTATTCAGCCGTCTACCATCGATTCCTGAAGCAAAATCTCACCACCTACTCAGCTATCCGGGGACAACAAATCGGGCCGGTGAGTTTCGGTTTTAAGGTGGTTGATGAAGACAATCGGCCTATTATCTATAACGAGGAGATAAGGACAATCCTCTATGACTTCATGCAGAGGAAGGCCAATGTCCAGTACCACGAGCTGAGCGAGAAAAACCCGAATGCCTTTGTCTGGCTGGACGAGCCCGGTCTGGGCTGGGTGTTCAGTGGGCTCACTGGCTACGATGATATCCGTGCCCGGCAGGACTACCAGCAATTCCTCAGTGGCCTGGAGGGGCCACCAGCCCTTCACCTCTGCGCCAACGTCAACTTGCCTTACCTGCTCAGTCTAGGCATTGAAATCCTCTCGTTCGATGCCTATCAGATAGAGCTCATGCCCCGCGATTACTCCCGGGCGGTCTCTGAATTTGTCTCTGAGGGAGGTATTATCTCCTGGGGAATCGTGCCGGTCGATTCTCTAAGCCTCGCTACGGAGACCCCAAAGACCCTGGCCGACCGCCTGTCCGGCTACTGGGGGGTGGTGTCTGAAAACAGTTCTGTGTCAGTGAAACAGGTCGCAGAGCAGGCGCTGGTTGCGCCAGCGAGGTGCTGTCTCAAAGATATCGGGGCGGTGGGCGCTCCGGGAGAGCAGGGAAGGGTGTCCATGATCTCCGGTGGTGAAGAGCAACTGGTCGAGAAGGCGTTCGGCTACCTCTCAGAAATATCAAGGCTGCTGCGAGATAAGTACGGCCTGTAAGTTTCTTGACTGCTAGTGCCCTGGTTCACTGGCAGGTCTTTACAGCGGCGCCCCTCTCAGGTTACAATCCGATTAAAATGGTCAATCCTTTGATAGGACTGTTGAGGATGGCCCGCCGGGGGTAAACATAGATGAGTACTCGACAACGCCTGCTGACGATTTTATATGCCGTCATCATCATCATCTGTATTGGCGTTATTGGGTACGTATTGATTGAAGGGTGGTCTTTCCTTGATGCTCTCTACATGACCATCATTACCCTGAGCACCGTTGGCTTTCAGGAAGTCAGAGAGCTTTCGGAGGGGGGTATGATCTTCAGCATGGTCCTTATCCTTTTCGGTATTGCTGCCCTCTCGTACAGTCTTTTTACTGTTGGTCAGTATATTCTCGAAGGAAACCTCGCCACTATATGGGGGAGACGTCGGATGAAAGATAAAATCGCAAAGTTGAAGAACCATGTCATTCTGTGCGGGTATGGGCTGGTAGGTAGGGAAGTAGCAAAAGTATTCAAGGACGAAGGGGTGCCACTGGTTATTATCGAGCAGGACCCCGACGCACTGGCTCTGGCTGCCGAAGGTGAATACCTGTGCATTCAGGGTAATGCTAATAGTGACGAAATATTGGAGGAAGCAGGCATTCGTAAGGCCAGAGCACTGGTGGCGGCGCTGGGTACAGATGCCGAAAATGTATATGTCACACTCTCAGCAAGGCAGATGCGTGCCGACCTATTCATTGTTGCCAGGGCCAGTACCACCGAGTCGGAACCGAAGCTGTTACAGGCTGGTGCCAATCGTACCATGTCGCCGTATGGTATCGGTGGACGACGCCTGGCAATGCTTACTCTGCGACCGGTAGTGGTTGACTTTGTAGACACGACCTTGACGAGTCGTCGTGGAGAACTGATACTGGAGAACATCAAGATATCACCTGGTTCTCCGGTATGTGGTAAAGAAATTAAGGAAGGACGGCAGCACTCTAGCGGGACGACAATCCTGGCAGTAAAGAAGCGAGACGGACGTCTCTTTACCAATCCGCCGGCTGATACGCTACTCGAGGTAGACGATGAGCTGATAGTTATTGGCACCCGGGAGCAATTACGCAGTCTGGAAGGTGCGGTGGAGGCGTAGTATTATTACTCGCCTGCCCAATATCGGTGCCTCATTCAGTTATTGACCATTTGAGGATTCGTACATTATAATCAGTCATACCCGCACCCGCTTATAGGGGCTCGTAGCTCAGCGGCAGAGCGGTCGGCTCATAACCGATTGGTCGTAGGTTCGAATCCTGCCGAGCCCACTTTCAACTTTTCAGTTCTACTCAACTTTTTGTATCCCCCCAACCTTCTTCTTTTGTGATCCAGCCTGAGTAATCCCCCGTCCTACCGCACTCACAGGGTGTCCGGCACATTGGCCGAAGGGTGGGGCTTTTAACCACACCGTAACGAATATCCATCAAATAGCGACGTTGACATCTGCTTAAAATGTGCATAAAACGCACGAATTAAGAATTCTCTGTGGTCTTATTTATGCATCTATATACCTTTTTATGAACTTTTAGTCTCATATGATTTAATCACTAGGTTCACCAATCGTGAACCCAAATGCCTTGTTGGAGACACCCTGCGATGGGAGAATGAAATCAGTATGTGAACCAGCCAGGAAATGCAAGAGGCGGAGTAGATATGAGGTCGTGTGTACTTCTAGGTAATGTGGCAAATAGGAGGACTGCCACCTAGATTGTGGCATCGGAGTTGCTACATCACGGCCGAAAAGTAATCACCAATGTTGGAAGAAAGGAGGCAAACAAAACATGGTTGAAATCGGATACAGCGATAAATCCGAGACAGTGCTTGATGCAGGTGAGAAGGCGTCACTTGTGAAGAAGAGAGGCAAGAGATTTTTCCTGATTGGGGCTGTACTGCTTGCCTTGATCATCACGGGTGGATTATTTGCCTTTACTGCAACCACGACCACAGTTAGCTTGGCACTGACCGGCACATCAGACTTCGCCAGTGTCACGGCAGCTGGCTCACCACCCACGTGGACTGTGTGGGGACAGTATAAGGGCAGCGTAACTGCTGGCGACCTATTCACGGTAACACCTGAAGCTAGCTTCACTGGCGATATGGTGGTGCAGCTTACACTCGCTAATTCTCAAGACCTCGTCGAGACATACCGAGCTTTGGTTCTAGAGATTGAGATCTATGACAGTCAGGCCACCCCAGTGCAGGTGGGGACGACCGAGTATCTCACTCTGGGTAAGGGAGATATCACCATTGAGATTGACCAGACTGGCTTAACAGCGCCCTACACCGTGCAGCTCACAGGTGGCTCCTACGTGACCAACCGAAGCGGTTGGGCTGCAGGAAGTGAAGACCCAAGCATTCTCTGTGAAGTGATACAAAAGGGCTCTTAGTAGTAATACCAGTCATCTTTTCAACTGGAGATTTCCTCACTAAGTGCCAATGAGTTAGTCTAGGACGACTGGGTTGGGTGACGTTAGTAACAGTACGAGGGGCTGAATAGTGACGAAACTCCGGCTAATGGTAGTTGTGCTCGTGGCACTGGCAATCACCGGTGGGGGATACGCGTTCGCCTACTTGTCGTCGTCGACAGTGGTAGACGTTACCTCAGCCGGTGATGAAATAGCTACCTGTGAACCGGCTCCGGTTGGAGACCAGCCTGACTGGAATTCCATCCTGACTTCGGAGCCTGGGGGCACAGAGATACTGAGGCCGAACGCTTTTGGTGACGAGACCGGTATCACATACCAATATCCTGATTCAGGAGAACACTGGGAAAAAGTGGATGAGGACACATCTGATGGTGATAGCACTTACGTTCTCTCCAACAACACCAACTGGCAGGAAGACTTATATAACATCGTCAACCACTCTACAGGTACGGGCACGATAAATTCGGTTAGGGTCTATATGGTATGTAAGGTAACGGACACACCGGGCCAAACCAGTGCCTATATTCATCTCATGACCGGAGGCGTGGAGTATAATGGTAATGCGGAGCTCTTAACTACCAGTTATGCTACCTACTCATATCAGTGGAATATCAATCCAAATACAAGTGTTGCCTGGACTTGGGACGAAATAGATGCCCTACAAGTCGGTGTTGGACTTAGAAAGGACGGAGGGACAGGCAAGGATACACTGTGCACCCAAGTCTACGCTGAGGTCAACTATGGTGGCGGTATGGCTCTCTGCGGTGATGTGCCCACCGGCGACCTGTTTGATGTAACTCCAGATGCTGGCTTCACTGGCGACCTAGGGGTAAAGGTCTACCTGACTAATACTGGCGACCTAATCAAAGCCTACCAGTATCTTAACATGAAGCTATACCTAGACGGTTCGGTGGAGGCAGGGGAGACGCCCAACTACCAATTACTCACCCTCAACAATGGCGTGGCTACCTTCAGTCTGGAAGATTACGCTCCTGGTACCTACACCCTCTCTGTTACTGGCGGCAGCTACTGTCTGGTTTCGACTGATCCCTCAGAATGGGAAAGTGGTTATAGCGTGACCCCGGAATTATACTGCCAGGTTATCCAGATGGGAGAATAGCAGACCAAAATGAAGCGAGCGCTGGGACTTGTCATCGTAGTTGCGGTAATCATCGTTGTTACCGTCGGTGTTAGAGGGGCAATGCCGTTCATGGCTGTCCTGGGTGACAGTATGGAGCCGGAGTTTAAAGCTGGCGACCTGATCACGATTGAGAAAGTATCGTACTCTGAAATCAATGTAGGTGATGTAGTCGTCGTTAATGTTCCGCCATCGGTTCGTGAGGCGTATAACTACCCGATAGCCATAGCACATCGAGTTGTCAGAGTAGTTGAAGCGGAAAGCGGCATTTCCTTCCGCACGAGAGGCGATAATACCGGTGGTGAGGACCCATTCGTGGTACGCTCTCAAGATATAGAGGGAAAGGTCGGTAGTAGGATTCCATTCCTTGGATTCCCTCTTCTCTATTTACAGAGTAAAGAGGGGTTGGTCTTCATCATAGTAAGTCTGTGCATTTTTACCATGTATCTCTATTCGAATGAACTTAATCGCGCCAGAAGGAAGGTGCAAAGCGGATTACTCTCTCCAATCGCTGAAGCGAGCCGTAGTAGTAACCGGGTGCTGGAAGAAAGGATAGAAAGCACCGAACAAACTCTGAGCAGATTTTCTTCCGCCATTGAGGAATATGCCAAGCATCTCGAGAGCCACACTAGTGCTATTCAAGGTCTCAGTGAGGCTTCTCAAGAACTGAAAAAGAGTGCCGCCGAACAGAATCAGGTTTTAGCTCGCTTGCTGGAGACTACGGGACAGGTTTCTCAGAAGAAAGACCAGGGGGCTCTGGAAGAGAAAGAGCCTCAATTGGTGGAGCAATCGGAAAACGGGCCACATAGCGCAGATATTCAGGTACCGAGTGGCACACTAACTGCACCAGACCAAAGGTCATCAGAGTTAGAACGAAGGCTGAATGACGAAAGACGTGATACGGCTACTCATGTATCGAGCGGAAACAGAATACAGCCGAACCGACAGGCACTGATAGCGAGATTGGATGCCTTCATAGAAGCTCTCACCCCAAGCGCGGGAGATTCCGATGAGGCAGACCCACACCATAGACAGGGTAATGAGGATAGTGGTGTCTCAGAGCAGGGTAGCGAATAGCTTTGCTCAGATGACCTACTGTCCTGCGAGCCCCCCGCCCAATCCATCATGACTTCCAAAAACTCCTCGTCTCACCTCTGCTGTACCTCCGGCTCTCAAGATGTCTCAGTATATTACGATTAGCCGAGTAAACTGACGATAACACATAAAATAGAATTATTTGACATAATACTCTAAGAATGTAACCTCACGTCATACTAAAGGTAACCAGACACCCGATCACGTGTAGAAAAAGGTAGGAAAGAGTACGTATCCGTCCAAATTAATGTGTAGGAAAAGGTAAGATAAGTTAAGAAAAGATAGGTTAAGGTAGATTGACAAAAACGTGAGCGTAATGTAGTATGCGCTTGCATTTATATCCTGAACGTATACATCTTTACGTGTAGCTTAGGGGGGGCTTTGAAGCACTACCTGTAGTTGGACACTTGTGTAGTGCCGAGCCAATAGTGAAACCGACCTTAAAGGGTCGGTTTTTATTATTAAAGGGAGGTGATAAAAAGAAACAATACATTCTATTCTTACGTGATTACTTTCTTGATAATACTCGAACCGAGTTGAAAATAGATATTCATAAATAAAGGAGTAGATCATTGAAAAGAAAAGTGATATATATCCTGTTTGTTACACTATTGTTATTGAGCCTTAATATTGTTGGAGCGATACCGGCATCAGCAGCAGATCCAACGACTATTGAATCGTCCACTATGGTTTTTGAAGGCACACTAGTAGATGAAGGCGGAGGTATCTATTCTGGAGTGGAAATTCCGATGGTGGTTGACGGGGGCTTTGACATTTATGCCGAGGAGGGATCTTCAGCATGGATGGGTGATCTCGTAGGAGGCACTGAAGTTTGGGATGAAGTCCTAATCGTTAATCACGATGCATGGCCAGGGTGTCCTACAGATACACCAGACTGGTATCAGTATAGCCTGACACTGTACTACGATGAAGACCTCGGTGTCCAGAAATGGATGTTACGTAACCATCCTGGAGCAACTGAAGCAAATCCCTGGTATGACGACTCTCTGGCAGGCTGGCCCAAACCTGCAGCTGGCATGCCTATGTCCGGGGTAATGGACTGGTCACGCATGTACGCCGCTGAGTTGGACTTCGGACACTACTATGGTGGAACTGGGACTCCAGAAATCGAAAATGGTGCTGCATGGCATGGTGGTGGCCTCTGGGCTTGGGACATGGACTGGAGCTGGGGTAGTGAAATGGTACCGCTGCAGTATGTCGGATTCTCAGTCGAAATCGAGTCGCTTCCCGGTGACAACCAATACAGGGTGACACTAACACCAGATCCTTCTCCTGTTACAGAAGTCTGGGTTGACGACAACTGGGCGGGAACTCCGTACGGTACAGAAGTTGAGGAAGGGAAATTTTATGGCTACAACGCCTTCTCGGAAATCCAGAAAGCGGTTAAAGCAGTCTCACATACCACCATTTATGTAGCGGCTGGGACATATGTAACGTCAGGACAGATCGTAATCAACGAGGATCTGACAATTATTGGAGAGGATCCGACTACAACTATTATTATACCGGATTCAAACACAGGAACCAGTGGAGACTCTAGGGGTTGGTTCCTAGTAAACGACGGAATAGAGTTCCATCTGAGCAATGTAACCCTGGATGGAACAGGTTATTTGATCTACCAAGGTATACGTCATAGAGGATACGGTTCAATTGATAATGTTAACTTCACGGAGATTCGCTACAACGAGAGTGGTCCTACCTACGCAGGATTGGCGGTCGTCGCTTATGGAACCGGTCCAGTAGACATAAGTGACTGTTCATTTTCAGGAATTGGTAGAGTAGGTGTTCTTTACTACGCCTTGGGAGGCGTGTCTACTTTCAGTGGTAATACATATATCGGCAAAGGTGATGGTGATTGGCTGGACTACGCCCTAGACATTAGCGCTGGAGCAATAGTTGATGTCAATGGCAATACTATCTCGAGCTGCCGCGGCGTAGCAAGTAGTGATGGATCTACCTCAGCTGGAATCCTCGTGACTACTTATTATGGTTCTGGTACTGAAGTACCAATCATAGGAAATACTCTGACTGATAGTACAGTTGGGATTGCTGTAGGTTACGATGGATCTGACACAAGCACGGTAGTTGCGCATTACAATCAAATCTATGGTAACGACTTTGGTGCGGTCACAACTGCACAGATAGTGGATGCTACATACAACTGGTGGGGGGATGTTTCTGGGCCATATCATCAAGGCTCTTGGACCTACAATTCACAAACAATCACTAATCCTGACGGTTTGGGTGATGAGGTCACCAACCAAATCCTTTATGAACCTTGGCTTGGACAAGGCGGATTTGTCACTGGCGGTGGTTGGATTGACTCACCTGAAGGTGCTGCCCCATCAATGGAATGGTATTTTAACGGCTTTGAAGTAGATACTTATGGTTGGTTTCCATGGGGAGGCACAATCTCACGGGTAGCATCAGGAACAAATGGAGTACCATCGGCTGATGGTAACTGGCATGCAGAAGTCATTGACGCGTACACTAATTTCAGCGGATATTCAAGTGTTTTTCCTGCCGGAGGATTTCGACAGATTGTGGATGTTTATATAGATTCGTCAATGGGTAACGTTGGTGATGCTTGGGCACTAGATAATGCTATCAATGGAGATGACGGAATTTGGGAAGAAGCGGGTGGTGTAGGTGCATTAAAAGCAACAGATGGTAACTGGTGGCTTGCTGCAGATGGTGACGGTGCCGGGTATCCTGGTCCTGCAACAGGTGGCGTAGGATTGGAAATAGATACTGCTGGTTGGTACACAATCGAAAGCCAATGGGTTGAGAACACCGATGATCCATCAAGGATAGATCGGAATACTTTCATCTACGATAGTACCGGCATCCAAATATACGAAAATTACAACCTAAAACAAGTCGCACTTGCTGATGCCGGCGGTAATCGATATGGTTGGTTCCTAACTCCTTCTGACCCAATAGCATTTGCATTACCTATTGATAACAGCAGACTAATACAAGGTAGCCCAGTTGGCAAAGCCACATTCGGTTTCGTCGCTAAGTACAACAAAGGTGCTAATGCACCAGATGGTAATACAGAGTTTGTTTTTAGAGTTGCCGACCTTAACTTCCACAGCACGAGCTACGATTGGCTCGTTGTAACTGGTTCTAGTTATGCTCGATTCAAGGGGACTGGTACGATTAATGGTATAGGAGAATACAGATTCCTAATCTGGGCTGGTGATGACGAAGTAGATACCTTCCGAATCAAAATATGGTATGAGGTTGGTGATACAGAGATTGTAGTTTATGACAATGGAATGGATCAGGAGATAGGTGGCGGCCAAATCGTCATTCACACTAAGGAGAAAAAGTGATCATATTTTAGGAACTCAGTAATGACTAAGGAGCCTCTTCGGGGGCTCCTTCCCTTTTCCATCATTGTACAGTATATTAGTGATCAATCAAATGTATTCAGAATTGTATTATAGTTGACATAACAATAAGGTTAATCCTTGACAATTTGTTATTATTTTTGATAAAATATACTAGAGGAACGGGAGGACACGCAATGGTCGGTCCTCCCTTTTGCTTTTTTGGAAGGTTAGTAAATATTACTATTGCTAATATAAAAAAAAGATGAATAGTCAATTTGCTACGCGGTGTAAAAAGATAAAAACAGACGGCACTGGATGCCAGGCATACGCCATAACTGGATCATCATTATGCTTTTGGCATAATCCTGAAATGAAAGTTCAGAGGCTAGAGGCTCGTAGGACAGGCGGCCGCAATCGACGCAAAAACCAGAATGAAAACTCTAATATATATAAAATTGTGACATATAATGATATACAAGGGGTATTGGAAAAAGCTATAAATGATCTCATTACTGGTAAGAGTACGGCTCGCCAAGCAAGGGCTATTGGCTACCTATGCAAGTTAGCACAAGATATACAGAAAATCGCACAATATGAAAAATTACATAAAATGGGATAAACGTCTGCAAAAAAATGATTATTGTCTTAATTATTTAATGTTACTTCATGTTTGATAGATGTTAGATTCGATAATTTTAATAATTAGCAAAAATATCCATACGTAGGGGAATGGTAATCTCATTCTGTTACTACAATACTACATAACATATATTGTGCGCCCCTTAATAACGCATGCCCTTTTCATTCACATAATAGCTAGGCCAACCGGTTGGTTAGTACCTACTGTGTGGTCAAAACAAAAGCAGATCTCTATGAAATTTTTAATTAACAACATCACTCTGAACTATTGGTGACATTATAAGGACAAAAATCCGATAGCTGGACTACTCCTTGAATTCCTGTTACGGATCATGGTGTCTTATAGATATATATAGAGGCATGAGGTGGTATTAAAGTAACTGCGGTTGCTTGGTATGATTTTTGAAAGGTACTGAAAGAATAAGTAGAAGAAGCAGCCAATAATTATGTTAAGCTTGGTAGCGAGGTGGATTAACGGGGAACTGGGGGAGGTAGCAGTCCATATTTTAATCTGATGCGATTATCACATCAATAATAATCAACCAAATCAACGAGAACGTGACCAGAGGGATATCTAGACACTAAAAAATGATTTAAGGGGCCTAGATTTGGCTCTCAGAGCGTCATTTTTAGGGGTGTTAGAAATGGGTAATTATTTGGTCTCGTGAGTGACTGTTACCCAGGCGGTGTACTCGGCTCGCTTGGCAGACATATACTCGAAAGAAATATCGTGTACAATGACATGGTTTCCCTGGTCTCTTAACCAGTCGTTCACTACATCCTCCAGGTCAGCAAATGTAGCAGCAGAAAGTGAAACAACCATCAGTTCATTGGCGCGCTTGTTAATCATAGCACCACCTCCTATGGCGAGAATTATAGCATATGGTAGCGGAAATTGTTTGTGTAAAAACCGCCTTGTGGTAGTTATGGGATAAGGAACTATCCGTGAGCCGATGCGGCGGGCTGGCTGAGAGTTTTGCTTATAACTTCCAGGAGACTTGAAAGGCCCCACTTCCGTGTAGATGAAACGAGCACTGTGTCCTCACTGGTGGTTTCTTCACGATCGGAGAGGTATTCAAGGGCTTCCTCTTCAGTCCAGGGCCGGCTATTGTCGAGGAGGAGGTCTATCTTGTTCAGAGCTGTGAGTCTTGGTTTTTCCAACAGACTGAGGTCGCTGAGGATGCCTTCAACAGTCTGACATTCCTCGGCAGCATTATGTGAAGTAAGGTCTACCACGTGGAGCAATAAGCTGGCTTCGGTCAGTTCTTCAAGGGTCGCCCTGAAGGCACTGATGATGGCTGGTGGTAACTTTCTGATAAAGCCGACCGTGTCACTGAGCAGGACAGTGCTTCTATCGGGGAGAAAGACTCGCCTCGTGGTCGGGTCAAGAGTGGTAAAGAGTCGGTCCTCACTGGCGACGTTGGCCTGGCTGAGGGCATTGAGTAGCGTACTTTTACCGGCATTGGTGTAGCCTATCAGAGAGACTATCGGGATGCCGCTCTTTCTCCGTCGCTGGCGGTAAAGCATCCGCTGTTTTCGTACCTTCTCGATTTGCTGTTTGAGGCGGTGGATACGGCGCTGGATAAGACGCCTGTCCGTCTCGAGCTGTGACTCACCCGGCCCACGTGTCCCAATGCCACCCCCAAGCCTTTCTAAATGGCTCCATTGCCCGGCAAGGCGTGGAGAGAGGTACTGGTGCTGGGCCAACTCTACCTGGAGCTGGCCTTCACGGGTCTGGGCCCGCCGCCCAAATACGTCGAGGATGAGAGCAACACGGTCGAGCACCTTGACCTTGAGGGCGTCCTCGAGATTGCGTTGTTGCAGTGGTGAGAGCTCGTCATCGAAAATAACAACATCGTAGCTGGTGCTTTCTCTGAGGGTGATAAGTTCGTTAAGCTTTCCCTTACCGATGTAATATGCCTTCGATGGCACCGGCAGTGATTGAATAACTTTGCCCACCACCTCGGCACCGGCACTAGCAGTAAGCCGGGCCAGTTCGTCTAAAGAGTCCTCGGGGGAGACGATGTCAGCACTCACCTTTGAGGCCACTGCCACCAGCATAGCCCGTTCTGAGGATGTCTTTGTAGCAACGGTTCCTTTCGTTGTGTCGGGTACCTCCCTGTTATTTTACCTACATTATTATATATGGATTATATATGATTATATATGGATTATATATGGCTAAACCTTGGACTTGAAACGGTTTTTGCTATCACGCCACTCCGCCAGGCGTGAAAGGCCTTTGACGAGACTGGCGTCATTAAGTGTTAATGAGAGCCTGACGTAGCCTTCGCCGTGCCTGCCATATCTGATGCCGGGTGTTACCACCACACTCACCTTCTCCAGCAGGTCGTTGGCGAACTCTACGGATGTGTAGCCGTTTGGGACTTTGGCCCAAATGTACAGGCTGGCCTGTGGTGGTCTAACCTCGAGACCCATGCCGTTAAGTACCTCAACCACCAGATCACGCCGTCTCTGATATAGGGCGTTATGCTCGTCGATGCAGTCCTGCGGACCGGTCAGGGCCTCAATCGCAGCATACTGGATAGCCTGGGGAATACCTGAGTCCAGGTTTGATTTGAGCCTCTTCAGGGCATCAATCATGATGGAATTCCCTACTGCCATCCCGATCCGCCAGCCGGTCATGTTGTAGCTTTTGGAAAACGAATGGAACTCCACACCCACTTCCTTGGCATCCTTCACTTGCACGAAGCTGACCGGTTTGTAACCGTCGTAAGCTACCTCGGAATATGGTCCATCATGACACACCAGAATGTTGTTTTTTTGGGCCAAGTCAACTGCTCTCTCGAAGAAATCTAAGTCCGCCACAGCACTGGTGGGGTTATTCGGGTAGTTGAGCCACATCAGGGTGGTCTTTCTTAAGATGTTCTCGGGTATCTTATCCAGTTCGGGTAGGAAACCATTCCTATCGAGGAGTGGCATGTAATATGGATGCCCTCCGGTCAGAAGCGCACCTACCGAATATACCGGGTAGCCAGGGTCCGGCACCAGTACGATATCCCCGGGGTCAACAAAGCAAAATGCCATGTGACCAATACCCTCTTTTGAACCGATAAGTGGTAACACCTCCGTGTCGGGGTCGAGGGACACGCCAAAGCGCTGCTGGTACCAATCAGAGATTGCTTTGCGGAGTCCCAACAGTCCTTCCGCTACGGGATTCGGATAGCGGTGGTTCTCGGGTTGCCGGGCTGCCTCGCATAGGCGGTCGATTATGTGAGATGGCGTTGGGATATCCGGGTCACCGATGGCAAAACTGACGACGTCTTCACCCCTGGCTTTCTTCTCGGCAATCTTCTCATTTATTTCCACGAAGAGATAAGGTGGAAGTTTCTCTACCCTCTTCGACATTTTCATGATAATAATATCCTTCACATTTCATTCCGCATTATTCCCGCATGCCTTCATTCAGAAAATAGCTAGGGCCAATCACCGATAAAGACCGTCTCAGCAGGGCCGCTGAGGAATATCTCGCCTGTCCCATCCCATTCGACGTTGAGTATTCCCCCCGGTAGCTTCACGTCGACTTGTCTATCAACGTATCCCAGTAATTGAGCTGCCACACTGATGGCACAGGCACCACTGCCACAGGCCAAGGTTTCACCGACGCCTCGCTCCCAGACACGGGCTTCAATCAGTCCCCTATCCTTAATGTTGGCGATTTCAAAATTGACGCCTTCCGGGAATGCCTTGTGGCGTTCCACTTGTGGTCCAAACTTTAATAGCGGAAAATCACCAACCGGCTCTTTCAGGAAACAGACGGCGTGCGGATTACCTATCGACACCAGGAAAAACTCGAGTTTGGCTCCGGATATATTAAGAGAGTAATCCATCTTGGACTTTATGTCAAATAGCTCTCCCGACTCAGTCGCCGGTGATACCAAAACATTATCCCGGCCGACTCCTGGCTGTCCCATGCCAGTCTGAATCTGGGCTATCTTGCCGCTGGTATGATATATTCTGGCCCGTCTGATGCCAGCCCCGGTCTCTACCATAATCTCTCCGACTGCGGTATCATCTGGCATCCCGTCAAGGTAGTGTTTGACGATGCACCTAAGGCCGTTACCACAGGCGTTAGACTCAGAGCCGTCGGCGTTGAAGATACGCATACAGAAATCCGCCTTGTCCGAGGGCAATAGTACCAGCAGACCGTCGGCACCGATACCGTAGTGGCGGTCGCACATTGCCGTTGCCAGTTGTGACCAGTTGTGCTGGCCGTTTGTGGCTTCGAGTAAGACAAAATCATTGCCGGCACCTTGCATTTTAACGAATCTCATGACTCCTCACGTCCAGAAAGACCCAGAATTATCACGCCTACAATGAAACTCAAGATTGACAGCAGACCATACTCTCTTGTCGCTGTCATTATATCAAAGGAGTATTCCCAATACCAGCGTAGCAGGAGCAGTTGTGCTGAGATAGAATACAGGGTATAGTAGGTGGATGCCAAGCTCAAAATTATGCAGTGAGGGGTTGTTGTTTTTGCCGGTATTGTCTCCCCTTCTCAGAAGTGCTCACTGTGGGGTGAGTAGCCGTCTATGAAGGGTCGGTTTACCACTGTTTTCTACGGCTGGTGGCTGGTCGGTGCCTCTCTCCTCATTGCGATGTATGTTGGCGGTGGGGTGTTCTATGGATTCACGGCGATTTTTGAACCGATAGCCGATGAAATCGGCTGGAGCTACACCCAGATATCGCTGGCAGCATCACTCCGTGGTGTCGAGATGGGTCTGCTTGCCCCATTGGTCGGGATAATAACTGACCGCTGGGGACCACGCCGACTGATATTTGGCGGAGGAATTCTGGCCGCTCTGGGCCTATTTCTGCTCGGTCGGACCAATTCTCTGGGCATGTTCTATGCTGCTTTTGCGCTAATAGCCATCGGCATAAGTACCTGCACAATGACGGTATTGCTGACAGCTGTTGCCAACTGGTTTCGGAGAAGAGTCGGCATCGCTACCGGGATAGCGGTAAGTGGATTCGGCCTAGGTGGTCTGATGGTGCCGGCCATTGTCGGATTGATCGAGGCTTATGATTGGCGTGTCGCGATTATCATACTTGCCTTGGGTATGCTGGTACTGGTACTACCGTTGTCACTCCTGTTTCGACACAAGCCAGAACAGTATGGCCAGCAACCAGACGGTGAGCCAACGGTGGATGTAATTGCAGTTAATGATGGTCTGGCTTCTGTCCCCCTGGTGACTACCGAAGAAGATGTCAGTGCCCGGCAAGCCTTAAGGAGCGGTTCCTTCTGGAGCATCGCCCTGGCGTCAGCCTGTCACGTTATGCTGGTGACTGCCGTTATCACCCACGTGATGCCCTATCTGAGCAGCATCGATGTCGCTCGCTCAACTTCCAGCCAAGTGGCGATGGCTGTCCCGCTGGCCAGTATCGCGGGGCGACTTGGTTTTGGCTGGTTTGCCGATAGGGCTAGCCGGAAGCTGGTATCGGTGGTGGGTTTTGGCATGATGGGTCTCGGGCTTCTTTGCTTCGCCCTCACTGGGATTACAGGTGCCTGGATACTGATTCCGTTTCTTGTTCTTTTCGGCATCGGCTATGGTGGCATCAACGTGATGCGGCCAGCGCTGGTGCAGGAGTACTTTGGCAGGAGCAGTTTTGGCACTATCTTTGGGATTATCATAGGGGCCGGCATGGTTGGTAGTATCGGTGGTCCTGCCCTAGCAGGATGGGCATATGATAACTGGGGAAGCTACCAGGATATGTGGTTCCTGATGTCGGCCGTTCCCGTGGTTGCTCTGATTGCCATGCTGCTGATGTCCCCTGCCCGTTCTTATAAAGGATAAGGTCGAGGACTCCTCCCCGACCTTTTTCCCGAATGACCCTTTGGTTATCTTCTATTGTACCTAATTAATAATTACGGTAATTTCGAATGTCTGGACAGCCTTTTCGCCGCCTTCCCAGGGCCGGCTATACTCCATGGATATTGTGGCCACCCCGGTGGCAAGGGTTTCAAAGGTCCAGACCTCGCTACCACCAGCGCCGACCGTGCCTTGCTCGGCGTTTTCGCATGGCTGATAACGGCTCTCGATTAAGGCTATGAGACCTTCATCAATAGGCTCGGACAGCTGCCACCCGAAGCCGGTGGTAGGATTGGACTCGAGAGTGATTACCAGCAATGTCCCAGCAGCAACCTCAATCTCCTGTCCATCATGCGAAGCATCAAGATCGATTTGCCCTGTTTCACCTTCGGCTGCCGCTGGGTTGATGCCACCAGCAGAAAGAGCCAGTAATGTTACTGTTATAGAGGCTACGGCCAGCAGACCTACTAGAGTCAATTTCGTTTTCATCATGTTCCTCCCTGCGTCCTGGCCTTAGCTGATGACTCTACCTTGCGTCTTCCCGCAATGCAGGCAGTATTGCTGGTAGCAGTATTTCTGGTAATAGTCGTTATCCGGGCCCAGTCCGATGATATCGATGAAGCTGTGACCATGAATCAGGCAGCCCAAATATTTCAGAATCCACATCTCGTTACCCTCTCGGTGCTGTTTCTAGTGATATATACGCTTAAGCAACTAGAGTATCACATGGGATCACATGAGAATTTGAAAGAGAGGCGAACGGCGGTATGAGTGCTGTCTCTATTGCTGCGGTTCCACTACCGTTACCTCGACCGACGGTGGCACGATTTCGAAGGTATCATCGCCGCGGGTGATGGTAATAGTGCCTATGTTGAAAATATAGACTCCGGGAGTAACCTGGGCACCTGTACTATCCTGTTGTTCCCAGACAAAGAGCATATGAAGGGGCTCGGAGGGTATTAGTTCAACCGGATCATCGACTGCTGATAGTGTATATACTATCCCGATTTCGGGGGCACCCGCAATAGTTATCTGTGGCATGTCTATTGTGATTGGTTCGGAGCCGGTATTCGTGAAGACCAGCGTTAGAGTAACCTCGTCACCATAAGGGGCCGTGAAACCAGCTCCAGCCAGCCTAGTTATAGCTTCGATGGCTGTTATCTCTATTTCAAGCTGCAGTTCTTCACCGAAGATAGATGCATCATCTTCAGCTCCTGGCCATGGCGGTATGTTAACGACAGCTTCGCCCTCTTCCTCCTCTTCTTGCTCCCCGGCCACTGCCATACCATTCCATTTTTGTGATTCGTCGTCAAACGTCTCCTCTGAGAAACGGCCGTTTAATGTCTCTCCTTCAAGGCCCCCAGTAGGAGTGAACATCCCCGTCCGCCACATGACACCGGTGGCCACCATGAGGATAGCTACGGTAACGACCGCCGTACGCCATACCGGACTTTGTGGCATGAGCCTGTCCATGAAATCACGCAGCCAGTTTGCCCCTACCTTTTCGCGGGCAGCTACCTCTTGCTCGGTCAGCTTCCTGAGCAGCTTTGATTTCAGGCTTTCCTGAAACTCGGGAGAAGGCTCAGCACGGAGCTCGGTCAGCTTGCGTGCGAACTCTATCGCCGACCGGGTGTCCTCATTGGTACCCTCGTCGGGAGTGACCTCTTCGCCATTGAGGAATCGGTCCACGTCTTTCAGGAATTCCTGCTCTTCGTTCCTTTCCTTATCCATTGTCCGTCTCCTGGAAGCTGTCTCTCAGCTTCCTGACAGCCCGGTAAAGCTTGGTGCCTACGTTTGATTCCGACAGACCCATTGTCCTGGCAATCTGGCGGTTGTTCATCTCCGACCCGAATTTCAGGGCGATAATCTCCTGCTCCTCAGGAGACAGTCGTGATAGACAAACCTGTAGTTTCTCCCTTTCCTCCATTTTTACGATGACATCGTCTGGCAGCAGCTCGTTTGATGACGCCTCTATCTCTGCCTTCTCCAGTGATAAGGCTGGCCTTCTTGCCTGTGTCCGGTAATGGTCAATTACCGTGTTGCGCGCTATCGAGAATATCCAGGTGGAAAACGAGGCTTTATCTCTGGAGTACTTCTCGAAGTTAACCAGCGCTTTTTCAAACACCACCGATGTCAGGTCCTCCGTCTCCTGTTCACTATTTACCCTGTATCTTATGTAGCGAAACACCTTGGGGAGAAACTCCTCATAAAGTTCAACAAAAATCTCCCTGGCGCCTCTTTCTTCGCTAGCAGTACTCACCCTGGTCTATCCTTGCTCCTAAAGCCCCCCAAGGTTGCCCTGCATATATTATGTACGATGCAACCTTGAAAGTATCACACGAATTATGCCTAAAGTAGCCTGATGTTGCAAGTAATTGTACTCGTTGACATGCATTCTGTTAATCAACTCACACGCCCTGTTTGGTAATGATGGCCCCATCCCCCCTGAGGAATCCATCCCCCTGTCCCCCTTCCTTTACCAAAGGAAGGGGGAAACAAACATGAAGAGGGGCTGGCGCCCCTCTTCAACTTCCTTTAATTATTTTCATTTCAATGGATGAGCAATATCAATTTCGTACTGTTGACAGTGGCAGTCTGCCCAGCTACAATGGACGTCACTACACGTAACTGGAACTTATCTTGCCCTGAACTCGACACAAGGGAATCTTAAATGGAGGAAAGATAAATGAAAAAGTGGTTGTACCTGGTGCTGGCAATGGTGTTGCTGGCAGGCGCCGTTGCGATTAGCGGTTGTGGTGGTGGCGGTGGCAGCCAATTCCTCGACATGTTGAAGCTAATCCCGGACACATCTGACACGCGGTACAGTGTATATATAAGTGACCACGCCAGAATCAGAGAGCTTTATAACGTCAATCTTCCTTCCTTGGATACTGATGGAGAGGTGATAGTAGAGTACCTTACGATGCTGGTGGGTGATTATACTGCGTTGGAGAACGACCCAACCGCTAGCCGTAGACTCGGTGGAGTATCTTTTGTCAGCGGGTTTGGACCACGACAGTATGCCCTCGAATCTCCCATCAGGAGGCAAAACATCGGATTCGGACCACTGGATGTGGAAGTGGATATATTAGCTGGTTTTTCACCAATGGAATATGAGGCCATCAAAGGTGATTTTGACCTGACTGCTATAGAAGATGCTCTCAGTCAGTATGATGAATCCGTGTCACCTGATACTGACAGTTATCATGGCGTGACGCTTTACATCTGGAGCTATCAGGTTAATGAGATATTCCAGAATGAAAGATTTGCGCCACCCGTCTTTGACCATCTCGGGCGAGGTACTACCTTGGCGGTTCAGGAAGACTATATTTTTAACATTGATACGCCCGAACTGGTAAAGACGATGATAGATGCCAGCCAGGGGAGAGAGGACAGCCTGGCCGACAACCCTGACTTCAGTCTTATGGCCGAGGCCCTCTCGGAGATGGGGGCTTACTCCTGCTTCCTAACCGACCAGGTGATGTATGTGAATAATAGAGGCCTCATGGAGCTAATGGCTGCAATGATGGTTGAGCCAAATGAGAGTATTGAAGAAGTTCTCCAACACTTGAAGGATGATATTGTCACAGCAGCTGGAGGCGAGCTTTTGAGTGTCTTCCGTACCTTTGCTACCGGTATCGGCGAGGACGAGGAAGGACCTTTCATGGCGATAGTTTTCGTCTATGACAGTCCGGAGCAGGCTAGCTCTAACGTCGAGGTCTTCAGACAGTATATTGAGGAAGGTGTTTCTCTATGGTCGGGTAGGCCCTGGGCGGACAGGGTAGATAGCTTTGAGATTTGGGCCGATGGCCGTAGTCTCCGGGCCAAGCTCCGCGGTTATATTACCCTTGCGTGGATGGATATTGTTTATATACGTGATACATTACTATGGTGTGGAGAGTGATTAGAGTCAGCTCCAGCACCAACATGTGCTATAATAGCTCAGCTATAAGATAACAATACCTCACTGGACGTCTCAGGGAGGAGCTATCCTTTGTTACGGGCGAGGCTGATTGTTAATCCGGTGGCTGGGGCGGGGCGGACACGGAAGAAGTGGCCTCAGATAAGGGACCTGCTGAAGAGTATCGGGCTGAACTTCGAGCATGATTTTACCGAGGCCCCGAGGCACGCCGTTGAGTTGGCCAAATCGGCTGTTCAGAAAGGATACGAGACGGTGGTCTCCGTTGGTGGTGACGGTACGATAAATGAGGTCGTCAACGGACTCCATGACAGCGGTACCCTGCAAGACGTCTCTCTGGGTATCATCAGCACCGGCACCGGTAGTGACTATATCCGTACTATTGGCATACCACGCCGCTACGAGGACGCCTGTAAGCGATTACTGGAACCAAATAAGGTACTTGTCGACCTTGGCGTGGTTGAATACAAAGACAACGGGCAGATGGCTGAGAGGCTATTCGTCAATTTTGCCGGTCTCGGCTTCGATGCTGAAGTAGTCAGAGCTACCACACTGAAATACAAAGCTCTGGGTGGTCTGCCCGCCTACCTGCTGGGGTTACTGACCACACTCCTTTGCTACAGAAACCGGGAGATAACACTGAAGGTGGATGGCGAGGTTGTCAGCAAGAAGGTATGTGCCACTGTAATGAGCAACGGTAAATATGGCGGCGGCAGCATGTTCGTTGCTCCTGATGCCGACCTTACCGATGGCTATTTCGACGTTCTTACCATTGGCGATTTAAGCAAACCGGACCTCCTGTGGTCGTTGCCGCGTATATATAAAGGAACGCATCTGACACATCCCAAAGTCACCATGCAGCGGGGTCGGGAGGTTGAGATAGAGTCCAGCCAGACATTGTTGATACAGGCTGATGGCGAACTCCTCGGGGAGGCCCCTGCCCGCTTCCGGGTAATACCTGCTGCTTTGAATGTACTTGTCTAGCTGAATTGATCCCCTGTAACCATATACTCATTAAATTTGACCGATTTACCACCTGACCTGTACAATGACACCAGATTTTATCGTACTGCTATAGAGGAGGTTTATTATGCCGTACCGGAGGTTTGTCGTTCCGCGCACTATCGCTTATGGACCTGGAGCCCTTGAGCATCTGTCGAGCGTACCAGCGCAGCGAGCAATGATAGTAACTGACCCTGGAGTCAGGGACTTGGGACTGGCAGAGAAGGTGGAAAAAACCCTCCAGGCTGGTAACATTGCCACCACTGTCTTTGACAAGGTAGAACCCGACCCATCGAAGGAGACTGCCTGGGCGGCTTTTGCGGTAGCACAGGAGTTTAAGCCGGACATGATTGTCGGTCTTGGCGGGGGTTCCCCGATAGACACCGGCAAGGCAGCCTGGGTACTCTATGAAAATCCCGACCTTGCCGAGAAGACTTTCCTGGAGTTCCTGATGGAGGTGCGGAGACGTGAGCTCCGCAAGAAGGCTAAATATGTGGCAATCGCCACGACCAGCGGTACCGGTTCCGAGGTAACCAGTGCTGCCGTAATCACTGACCGTGATGTCGACCCACCTAATAAAGCCGGGTTTGGGTCAGCACAGCTTGTTCCGGACATCGCTATTGCCGACCCGGAGCTGGCGGCATCGATGCCACCGGCGGTAACTGCCAACACCGGATATGATGCCCTAGTCCATGCTGTTGAATGCTACGTCCTCACACCACCGTCTGACATGGTTGACCCTCTGGCTATCTGGTCGGCCCGGACAATCCTGGAGTGGTTGCCGAAGGCTGTGGCTAATGGTGCAGACATGACAGCCCGTGACAAGATGCACCTGGCATCACTTCAGGCAGGCATAGCTTTCAGTAATGGTAGACTGGGGATGGTACACGGCACGGCACACCTGATTGGTGGTACTCATCACATTGCTCATGGCAGGGCTAACGCTTTTATGCTTTGTCAGGTCTTCACTTTTCTTTATCAAGGTTATCGTGCCCGTCTCGCTGCCCTGGCGTCGCACCTAGGTGTTGAGGGCAAGGATGACCAAACCAAGGTCATGAACCTGCTGGCACTGTTTGATGATTTGAAGCAGAAGATTGGCATTCCTCTGGCAATAAAGGACTCTGGACTGGAAGAGAGCGAGTGGCAGGCACACCTTGGTTCGATTGCAGCCAGCTATGCGGCGACTTTCAGTCGTATACCCGGCTTAAATGAGCTTTCACCCGAAGACCGGCGTGCTCGTGGGATACCAGCTTCCGTTGAAGAGGTGGAAGCAATCTTTATGCACGCCTGGAACGGTACCAGGGAGGAGTTAGCCTAGACTTAAATTACAGTAGTGCAGTCCATCGTTTACTTCCTTTGAGACACCATGCTACACTTGTAGTAGTACTCATGGACTGTATTATCACAGAGGAGAGCTTCGACTGGTTTACTGCTTGCTGGCAGGATAATAAGGACGGTCTGAGCTGGGACAATTTCTTTGTTTTACCGCCATGGCTGCGCGTCTGGCAGCAGGTTTTTGCCCCCGAAGCCCGGCTGTGCTTCCTTGCTGGTCGGCAGGAAGGTCGGGTAATCGGTATCGCCCCGCTCATGCTCACAGAGCACACCGCTTCCATAATCGGTAGCCCCGATGTCTGTGATTACGCCGATTTTATCGTTGCTCCGGGGAAAGGCACCGAGTTCTGTACCGCTCTACTCGATGCGTTGAAAGAGAGAGGCATCGAACATCTTGACCTGGTCTCGGTCAGGCCCGATTCAGTGGTGATGGCCTCGATGCGGGAAGCGGCACAGCAATACGGTTGCGGGATCGCCTGCACCGAGGATGAGGTTACCCTTGAGCGTGAGTTGCCAGCTAACTGGGGCGAATACCTGCAGAGTCTGAGTGCCAAGCAGCGGCATGAGGTCAGAAGGAAGCTGAGAAGGCTGGAGGAGGCGGGAGCGGTGGACTTTCACTTCGTCGAAGACGATAGAGCAGTACCTGGTTTCATGGACATCTTCTTAAAGCAGTTCGTCGAAAGTCGGGATGACAAGGCTACCTTTATGACTGAGGAGATGGAGAAGTTCTTCCGGTCTATGGCCGATGTCATTTTTGATGCTGGATTATTGAGGCTGAGTGTCCTTGAGCTGGATAACAAACCGGTGGCGGCACTGATTGCCTTTGATTATAACGATGTTACCTACCTTTATAATAGTGCCTACGACCCCAAATACAGCTCTTTAAGTGTGGGTGTACTCTCCAAAGCCCTCTGTATTAAAGACAGTATCGAGCGAGGCAGGAAGAAATTCGACTTCCTCAAGGGGGACGAGAAATATAAGTATCACCTTGGGGGTCAGGAAGTCCAGCTATACCGGTGCCAGATAACCATCTAGCTATTGTTCTGATTTAGTCCAGCAACTTTTCATACCACAGGCTGGAGTCTATTTTCTTGAAGCCGATGGAGCGGTACAATGACTCAGCCACCAGGTTCTCACTGTCAACCGTCAACTGGGCTACACTTAGTTTTTTACTTTTAAGGTAGGACAGTCCGGCCAGTAATAACTCCCTACCGATTCCCCTCCCCCGGTAGTCGGGGTCTACGCCGAGCATGGAGACCCTGCCCCGGCGTTTACCTTGCTCATCATGTTCTATCCTCATCCAGAAATAGCCAGCAGGTCTGTCTTTGTCCAAGGCAAGGCATACCCCTTCCGGTGCATTACCGGCTGTGCTGATGGCATAGCCGATATCCTCGGCAGTATTGGGGTTGTACCCCCATGAGCCCGCATAGGTAAGGTTTTGGAGTTTGGCAAGTGTCGTCTCCTCCCCTGCCTGGAGTGGACGTATCGGAAAGATAGTGGACATTTTGCTCTCTGATATTATGTCAAGATTCACTGAAAATTCATTAAAGCGGCGGACAGAGGTGAACCCCATCTTTTCCAGAACCAACCGGGCTAGGGTATTGTCTTCACACATGTTCACATGAGCTACCTGTGCTCCTAGAGCTTTCATCCGTGGTACTGCCTGGTAATAGAGCCTTCGGGCTATCCCCTGCTGACGGTGTTCGGGAAGTACCAGACATTCTAGGACTGCCCGACCTATTCTTGCTTCGTTAGTAATGTCTAGGTAGCCGACTACTGTCCCTGATATTTCGGCGATAAAGAGGTCTTGCTCTGGGATGTAGTTTGGGCGTTCCAGAATATCACGCACTGCTTGTGGTGATAGATATCTGCCGTCTGCAGCCAGAGATATCGACTCGTTTTTTAATTGTACCAGTATTTCAAAATCGTCAGGGCGGTAGTTACGGATAATGCAGTCAGAACTCATCTAGTTGGTCGCTCTCCTCATACGTGAATTGTACCAGCCCTACCAGATATTATATATTATTAATTGTATCCCTGTAGAATATTTGAGGAGAGCAATGAGTACTGTTGAGCCTGTTCATGCTTTAGTGTGCACACCACATCCTGATGATGCCGAATTTGGTGTTGCCGGGACGGTGGTCAACTGGGTGAGAGAAGGTAAGGATGTTGTCTATGTTGTCTGTACCAATGGCGATAAAGGTAGCAGTGATCCTGATATGGCCCCGGCAGAGTTAGCTGAAATACGTGAAAAAGAGCAGCTGGCGGCAGCTGAGTTGCTGGGAGTCAGAGAGGTTGTCTTCTTGCGCTATCCTGACCAGGGTATAGAGGATACCACTGAATTCAGAAAAGATATTGTACGTCAGATTAGAAAATACCGTCCGAACACGGTGGTGACCGCCGACCCATACCGCCGTTATCTGTGGCATCGTGACCACCGTATTGTTGGACGTGTTGTTATGGATGCCGTTTTTCCCTATGCCAGGGATATCCACTCATACCCTGACCTTTACAGGGAAGAGGGTCTGGAACCACACAAGGTACATGAGGTCTTGCTGTGGGGGTCTCCTGATACCAATTATAGCCTCGATATTACTGATACCTGGGAAATTAAGATGGCAGCTCTAGCCTGTCATAAGAGCCAGATACCTCCCGAGCGTTTTGACGAGATGAAACAACGGATGAGAGAGCGTTACCAGCAAATGGCGGCCGACCAGAAATTCGAGCTGGCCGAGAATTTCCACCGCGAAGAGTTTCTACGGTAACCGCGCCCTCTGTTTCAAATCATGAGGAGAGCCAGAGAACATCACCACACAGATTTGGGTCGTGGCTCCGTGATTTGAATGTAGCTATCTCTTCCTTCTCTTTTTTTAGCACCGTGGCATCACCATGCCCAGAGAACACCTGGGTGTCGTCAGGGAGGGGTAAGAGTTTATCAGTTATGGACTTAATTATCTGCTTCAGTGCATCCGGTGAGCCTGTTTTACCCGGACCGCCGGGAAAGAGCGTATCCCCGGATATCAGATATTTGTCTGTATAGAAGCAGAGGCTGCCAGGGGTATGACCCGGTGTATGCAGCACCTGGAGTGCAATATCGCCGAAGGAGATGGTGTCACCATCGCCAAGCAAGATATCGGGTGGTGAAGGTAAGACGTCCAGAGGGTGGGCCGCCACCGGTACCTGCAACTTTGACCGTACTTCCGAGAAGGCCATGAGGTGGTCGAAGTGGTTGTGAGTTATCAGGATATATCGGGGATTGGTACCTTGTAGCTGCTCTAAAAGCTTGCTGGCGTCTCCCGGTGTGTCTACCAGGACGCTATCTTTACTTTTCTGGCACACCAGCAAATAGGCATTGGAGACAATGCCTCCAACTACATCCAACTGCACAATCTTGATATTAGTGTCTTCTGCTCCCACCGGCATTGTTGCTACCTCCTTGCAGGGTATCCCTGCCCTCTTTTATCCGCTTCGCTAGACAGCATACTGTCGTGTCCATACCGCCGTCAAGTTACGTACAATCCTCTCGTACAATCGACTAATATTGTGCCTTTCATAAGCAGATAGTAAAACAGAAAGACAGGACGTGTTGTAATAGTCTTGAAAGACCCTCACTCCATTATCGGGAATGGCTAGTAGCCGAGGACTTTTCGGGGATTCTCATAATAGAGTTTTTTGAGCACCTCTTCGTCCAAGCAAAAACCCGGTTTCGGATTCTCATCGTCTCCGAAGGAGCAATCGTAGTATTCCTGCTGGTGAAGGTCGATATCGCACTTCATTCTCTGATATAGCCAGTCGAAATCCTTGTGTTTTGATGTATCGAGTATGATATCTGAGCCAAAGAGAATTCTGTCCTGATAGGTCACAATGAAGTCTACAAATAAGGATATTTTCAGCCTGAAATATCCGTGATATCGCTTAATGCCCCCACCCATAGAAAGGTCAATATATAAATTGGGGTGTTTGTCCAAGAGTTCTGCGCATTGGTCAAGGTTTATTCCGTTCATTATAGTGGAACAATAGTGAGCATGAATAAAGGTCACTTCAGGGAAATCTGAATACACCTGGTCTAGTTGTTCTTTCAATCCCCTAATCGTCATGATGCTTCCATGCAATAAAATCGGTACTCCGTATTCAGAGGCCTTCTGGTAGACTTTGTACATATTTTCTGAATTAAGGGGTTCATCGTAAAAGTTGGGATGGCCACCAATGAGCTTCAGACCAACTGCCCCATCTTTGAGACATTGTTCAAAGACTTCAGCTGCATTGGGGTCAGCTTCATCAATGGTGCAGAAAGCAATAACCTTGTCAGGATACTCTTCTTTAATTTGCTTAAGTAGAGACTCTTGATGCTGTTCGTAGCCTTCATTGTCAGGTCCCATGCCGGTTGGTAGAAAAACAACTTTTGAGATTCCCAAGCAACCGGTGGCTCTTAAAAACTCCTCGACATCGCCACCATCCCGGTAGTGCTCGTGCATATCAATCTTCCCATAAAGCCCGTCGAGGAGTATATAGTCTTTGATAGAAAGGAATTGCTCAGAAATTTGCTCGGCCGTTTCGTCGGTTATTTCCGTATCGCCCTGGTCGGAAGAGGGTATCAGGTTTAGCATTTTGGCAAAGGCCAGATAAGGCTCTTCTGCTGGCTCTAGGAAATCACTTCTATCCAGAATAATATCATGACTCTCGAACAAGTCTTTCAAATATTCGCCCAGAGCTTGAGTATGTACAGTAGGAGAATTTTCGAAAGGGGCATCTACTGGAGAACTGCACGCAGATGTAAAAACGACAGCAACGAGCAAAGAGATGATTAATAGTCTCGTAGCGAATCTAGCCATACCACTTCTCAGGTTATTTAGGGTTCATTCAAAAAGGTAGGTATGCTTCCAGCAGCTATCTCATCGTGTACTGTTTTTCCTAAGCTCCTATATTCGATACGGTTTAACAAGCACTGTAAGATAGCTCCCCCTATGTCTACATCACATTTGAAGATGGTACACGAATGTATCAATGTCAATTATGGTATTGTTTACGGGTGATAGGTTACTACTTCGCACGGCTAATGTCAATAGTCGCACAATGTGTCACAAATCGTACCGCTCATGTAAAAACTGGGGAATCTTGGGGGTGGAGCGGGTGACGGGATTCGAACCCGTGACGTCCTGCTTGGGATTGCACTGGTTACCTTTTAACTCTACAAACAATCGGTTGTGATTGTTGGGATTATTCATAAACTCACCTCCAATCATGTATTAGGTATTATATGTTATCTCAAATATATCAATTATAACAGGTAAGATAATAGTCATTATTTTTCGATATATCAAAAGACTTCATTGGCTAATACGCTATATTGGCGAAGAAATATACTGATATAACAAGGAATTCATTTATCTCTATTATTGTAAAGCGTGATATGGTGTAACAGCTTCAGTGTGATATTGAATTGCACAAATAAAGCGCCTGCTATGCAACAATCTACTAGAATGTGACAGCTGGACAAACATCGGGACGTTTGTCCAGCTGTCTTTTCTTTAAATTGACACTGCCAGAAGTCTAGGAATACAATCTTAGATAAGAGGTTGTAGTGACTGATATCCGTTCCGTGGGTAAATTTGAATACAGGGCACCCATTTCACTTGATGAAGCATTAAATATACTTAGGACAAGCGGCGCCGATGCTAGAGTCTTGGCAGGTGGCACCGATCTGGTTCTGCAAATAAAGCAGGGACAGGTGCGTCCTTCTCTGGTTTTAGATGTCAAGGGGGTTCCCGAACTAAACCGGCTCGAATGGAGTGAACCCGACGGGTTACACATCGGCGCAGCGGTACGCCTAAATAAGCTGCTAACGTTCAACGCAATACTGGAACATTACACTATGCTGGCGCAGGCTTGCTCTGTCATTGGTTCAGTGCAGGTAAGAAACCGCGGTACAATGGGCGGGGATATTTGCGATGCCGCTCCTTCGGCTGATACCGCACCTTCATTGATGTGCCTAGGAGCCAAGGCTGTTCTGGCGTCCGGCAACGGCTAGCTACGCCCCCAGGATCTCCTTGTGCCTCAATGCCCTATTTTGCGAAGGCAGAACTCAGAGCAGCAATAACTTCCTGCCTTCCTCGTTTCCCTTGCTCGAAAGGTAGGCTTAAGAAACCGTGGATCATGCCGTCATATCGTGTGCACACTACATCCACACCCGCCTCGCGTAATCGGGCAGCGTATGCTTCTCCTTCATCTCGCAGTGGGTCGAATTCGGCGGTAATGACTAGTGCCGGTGGCAGCCCGTTGAAATTCTGCGCTAGCATCGGTGAAGCACTGGGGCTGTAGCGGTCGGTATCACTCTGTAAGTAAAGATCCCGAAACCACACCATATCATCTTTAGTGAGGAAATAGCCGGTAGCGTTCTCTTGGCTTGATAGTGTATCATGTGCAAAGTCGGTGGCGGGATATATAAGTATCTGAAACACCAAGGCAGGACTACCCTTGTCCCGCGCCATTAACGCAACAACTGCAGACAGGTTACCACCAGCACTGTCTCCGCCGACAGCAATAAACGCCGGGTTACCACCTATGGCCTTGGCATTTTCGGCAACCCACTGTGTTGCGGCGTAACAATCCTCCACCGCAGCAGGGAACTCGTGCTCTGGGGCTAGGCGATAATCTACCGATACCACGATACAACGAGCACCATTTGCTAGCGCTCGGCAAAGCTCGTCGTATAACTCGATACTGCCAATGACAAAGCCACCACCATGAAAGAACACCAGTACCGGAAAAGACTCACTACCTTGTGGTGTGTATACACGAACTGGAATCTGACCGGCTGGACCTGGTATCAGTCGATCTTCAGTTTTGGCAACGGGTTCTGGTTTTAGCTCTGATAGCTCCGCCAGCATGTCGAAAGCCTTACGAGCTTCCTCTGGAGTAAGTGTGTTTAATGCCGGTGTGTTAAGTGCAGCCATCTGATCAAGAAACGCTTGCGCCTGCGGGTCAATCGTCATAGCACAATCCTCCTTTCTGTTTTTAAAATCTAACCAAGTCCCAATTGTCTATTCTGTGCAGTGTTGCCTGCCCCTTTTCCTGGCAGCATCCTACGCCCCCAGTATCTCCTTGTGCCTCAGCGCCCTCTCCAGCGAGGGCCGCATCTTCATCTCGCGGAACTCGCTAATGGCGAAGTCCAAGTGCTCCAGAGCCTCTGATTTCTCCTGCGGGTAGTGCTCCAGGAGCAGCTCCGCAAGCTGGAGACGGGTGAGGGCTAGCTCCGGACGATAGCGAATCTTGGCGCATGCCTCTAGAGCCTGGTGGTAGTAGGCCCTGGCCTTGTCTGGCTCGTCAAGGAGGGCAGCAGCGGCCCCTAAATGTCGCGCTGGACAGGTCGTTGCTGTCATTCCGTTCAATATTGACATATCTGCAATCGTTTCAAGCTGCTCCGATAACAGCGACGCCGTGGCCTGTTGCCCGATTATAGTAGCTATTTCTAGAAGCCCAAGTAAGATCGTCGTCGGGGTATCCTCTTGGTTATCGCCACCGTTCTGTGACAAGGTGAACCCGGTTAGCACGTCTAGAGCTTCTGTATTACGTCCCAGGTAAGCCAAGCACAGGCCTCGCCACAAGTCAGCACCTATCAGCCCGCCAGCATCGGCTACACTCAACACCTCGTCCGCCTGGCCCAGGTATAAACGGGGTCTGGCGGTAGTTCCGGCACCAAAAAGTGCACTCACTACGGGCAGGCCCAGCTGCTGGCCCTGGACAGCCAATGCATCCCCCGCGGCCACAGCTTCCTGCAACCGACCATCTATTAAGTGAAGGATATTATCATAGACACTCTTGTGAAGCAGCAAAAAGGTGTCTCCTGTTCGCTCCGTCACCTCCTCTGCTCTTTGCCAGATATCTTCAGCTCTGGACCGCTGGCCCCAACAGAGATACGTGTCTCCCCCATGCCACATGATTTCGGCTTGAGTCCAAGAACTCACTCCCTTAGACGAACCAGTGAGGGCTTCATCGGTAAGTTGAAGTCTCTCCTGTTCCTCTTGCACAGTCGTGAAAATAGCATAGTTCTGATAGATAGCAAAGAACAGGGCGTCCGGGTCGTCAAGCCGGCGTGCCAGTTCCAGCGCGTGCCTACGTAAGGTTTGAGAATCCACAAATCTCAATTCACCCATCCGCACCCAGCTTAAGCGCATATCAACCCACACTCTATCGACACTCTGGGCTGGCGCGAATTGGTCGGCGCGCTCTGCCCATACCGGGATTGCTGGATCGCTGAAGGCGTTCACGCATCCAGAGCGATGTAGACCATCCAGCGCCCTCAAACATGCGCGTGAAGCCCGGATGTTATCACCCATCTCTTCTGCCAGCGCAAAGGCCCGGGGCGCAACGTCATCAACAACCTGACGGTGCTCTTCGCCCGGGAGTAGGGCTTCAGCCATAAGCAACAGCAGGTCACATTGTTTGGCCTTATCTTCCGGGTCGAGCACCTCCTGCACCTTGAGCGCTTGCTCTAGTAACCTTGCTGCCTCCCCATAGGCGTAGACAGAGATAGCTTTTCGAGCTGCCATCTCACCGTAGTTAATTGCTTTGGCAAGGTCGGCGGGGTCAGATGAGTAGGAGAAGTGCTCAGCCAACTCGGCAGCGTGCTCCTCTAGTCGCCTGGCATACACTTCTTCTAGCGCTTGACCTGCCTGCTGGTGGAGTCGTATTCGCCTCGGGGCAATAATCTCCTCATAGAGGGTTTGCCGGAAGAAGGCATGGCTAAAGCGGTATGTGACCGCTGCGCCAACGGTCGAGCGTTCCTCGACCACGGCAGTTCCCTTAGCTTCCTCGAGAGCAATAAATAGCTCATCATCGGATACATTGGCCACGTTCTGCAATACGGCCAGTCTGAATTCCCTACCTATCACGGAGGCAATCGAGAGTAGATTATTACACTCTTGACTCAGCCCAGAGAGACGCTTACCAACCACATCCCGTAATCCCTCGGGGATGCTCATCTCTAGAGACTTTTCCCTGGTAATTCTCCACTGTCCCTTCTCACGGTAGAGTAGTCCCTCCTCGGCGATATATCGTATCACCTCCTGCACGAACAGTGGATTACCCTCTGTCTGACGGTACACTGCCTCTGCCAAGCTCCACGGTACTTCTTCCCTGGTGATGCTCTCCAACATCCGCCTGACCTCGTCTGCATTGAGGCCCCGCAGCAGGACGCGGTTAAAGGTGGTAGCACGTCTTAACTCGGCCAAGGCTGTTGATAAGGGATGAGTCCTATCTACCTCTACATCTCGATATGTGCCAACTATCAGGAGCCTTGCGCCAGATAGATTGCGTGAGACATGGGTCAGCATCTCTAACGTACCCTTATCAGAGTCATGCAGGTCTTCCAGTACAATCAATAATGGCTGGACCTTAGCAGCATTAGTGAGGAAAGCAGTTACAGCCTGAAACAGACGGTAGCGCTCTTCCTCGGGGTTCCCAGACGGTTTTAGTTCTACCTTGAGCTTCTCTCTTACCTCAGAGACGATACGGGCAACATCAGCCGCCCCCGTCCCCAGCTCCCTCCTCAGGTTTCTGGTCTCCCGTGTAAGAACATAGGAACGCATCGCCTCGACAAAGGCCAGATATGGTAGTGATAATGAGCCTTCCTCGTAGCAGTGGCCGACTAGGGTCTTGCCACCTCTAAGTGTCACATAGGTGGATAGCTGCTCACATAAGGCTGTCTTACCAATACCTGGTTCTCCCACCACCATCATCAGGGCACCCTGTCCCGACATGGCCCCGTCGAAAGCCGCCTGCAGCTGTTTCTGCTCCGGTTCACGACCGACGAAAACTGTTCTGTAAAGAGGACTATTCTCTGGAGCGGCGGTTACCTGTGATGGTTCCTTTTCAACCTTGCCTGCCTCAATAGACTCTAGTGCCTTGAGTACATCACCGGCAGAGTTGGGTCGTTTCTCGGGGTCTTTCTCTAATAACTGTAGAATGAGTACCTCTAGTCCCGCTGGCAGGTCGGCCCGGTGCCAGGTGGGTGACACTACCGAGGTGTTGATATGCTGGCTTACGACATATACCCAATCATCCCCAATAAACGGTGGTCTACCTGTTACCATCTCGTAAAGCATCGCTCCAAGGGAGTAGAGGTCGGCTTTTGCTGTTACCTCTCCGCCCATTGCCTGTTCTGGAGGCATATAGGAGGCTGTACCCACCATCATGCCTTCTTGAGTCAATCGTGAGAGGTCAACTGCTACTGCCAAACCGAAGTCACCTATCTTCGCAGTACCATCGGCACTCATCCAGACATTACCCGGTTTTAAGTCTCTATGGATGATGCCCCTTGAGTGTGCGAACTCCAGACCCTGACAGACCGATTTGGCAATACTAATAGCCTGCTCGAGGGGAAGTCGGTGTTCGGGTGCTTTCTCTATAAACCCTTCGACATCACCACCGGGCATTTGAGGCAAGACGATGTAAGGTTGGCCTTCATGGTCTCCGAAGTCATATAAAGTAACGATATTGGGGTGGTCACCGAGTCTGCCCATAGCTTGGGCTTCACGCTTGATACGTGTACGGGCTTCGTCGTCGAGCTTCTCCGTCTTTATCAGGGCAAAAGCAACGTCTCGGTCGAGGGTATTGTCATGGACGAGATAGACCTTCTTCTTGCCGCCCTCACCGAGTAATTTCTTTACTTGGTAACGGCCCCCGACAAATGAGGCGGGCTCGGGGGAAGGAGGTACTTGGGGAGTTGGCATGGGTGCTGGTTCGGTTAGAGCGGCACCACATTCACCACAATAGTCTTCCCCAGGCTCGTTGACTGCTTGACAGGCTGGACATACTATCTGGAGTGGGCTACCACACCTAGAGCAGAACCTACGTCCCTTTCGGTTCTCTGTCTGGCACTTCGGGCATATCATGGGTAACGCCCCCGTGCTGGTTCAGTGCCCCTAGTGTAGTAGTATACTAGAGTAATGTCAAGTGGTATTGACAACAGTCTTCCAAAGGACTAAAATCAACTCCCCAGTACAATATCTATACGTATATCACTAATACCCAACCATACCCGACCTCTTGTGGAATAATGTCGGGAGGTGGGTGGTGGAAGCTTAGGTGACACCAGAATCGTCGAAGTGAATGGCGGTGACTGGTGCTCCTGTTATTTAGAAAGGAGGTGTTGCTCATGTTAGAACGAAGCTGGCTTCTTTTCTTGCGGGCGGTAGGGAGGCCAGCTGGTATCATTTCGGGTACCCGACACAATCAATAAGAAGGAGCCGATAAAAAATGGCTAAGTTTATAGTCGTTCACCCAGTAGGCAAGGATTTGACATTGGAGGCCGCTACACCTGTCGCTAAGGGTGTGAAGGCGAATGTCACAGCTGATGCTTTTTGGCTTAAGAGCTACTATGCACGCGAGGAAGGCAAATTATACTGTTTCTGGGATGCGAAGGACATTGAGTCCATACGTCAAGTTGTGGCCAAGGGGGCACCAGATTTTCCGACAGAAGGTATTTACGAGCTAGATATAATTGTTAACCCAGAAGACTTCAGATAGGTTGTATCTCTTGAATCACATCCATGTAAGCTAAAGGCTGGCAGCTCGCCAATGGTCTGCCAGGCTGCCTTTGTGTGGCCGGCCCTTCGCCGCACTGGCTGGCCGGTCTAAGGACACATGTCACAGGCGCATATGTACACATTATACATATAGCCCCTACAACTGAGGGAGCCTTTATAAAGGCTCCTTTTTCTTTTGATGCAGGTCATTTACTTTGCCTGTGAATAGTTAAGCACTGGTAGCTGGCTCCCCGGGTAGGACTCGAACCTACAACCTAGCGGCTGCAGGTTGCCAGCTTAGCGAATATTATAGCTAATCTGTATGTAGATTATAAACTCTAGAGATTGCTTCAGCAGTACCAGCATCTGTAATTAGCTTGATGTCGCACCTGCATTCATCCCCCCCGCAATCCCAACACTGCATCAACCCATCAGCCTCTCGCATGTGCCTCTTTTTTAGGTGCTCTGAAATATACATCTTTTCGGCTACTGTAGTATTTCCGCTACAATTATCAAAAATTCTGCATACATCACGGATTTTTGAGGAAACTGCGAAAAGCCAAGGAAAAACAGTCAGCTATTTCATCCTCCAATTCTGGGAGGAGTTTCTCCCAATCTGCTGATAAATCTTCCGGTTTCGTATCTTCCTTAACTTTATATGTATATATAGTTTAATTAACGTCGCTGTGACTTCGCCGACCTCTTCAAGCAGGTGAAATGTAACATGTTCAAGGTCAGATGCAAAAATATTTCTTCTAAATATCTTCTCAAATCGTTCCTCAATTTGTTTAACGCTTAGAGAGCTATATTCACAAATGCCCTTTTCCAAATACTGAGTTGCATATTCTCTTCTTTTCTTATCGGCCCCTTCTTTTTGATCATCAGATAGGAATGAGTTCCTATCTTCTGTCTCAGCTAGAGTCAATATACAATTGCACTCCACTATTTCGCCCTTAAACTCCTCAGTTCCGCGTGTGACTCGGCGTGAATGACAAGCGGGGCAACAATTCGGATATTTCTTCCATAAAATCTCTGATAGGGGTCTCGTAAGTCTAAAGAGAGTATCGAGGCCCAAGACCCGTTTACCGGGGTAGAGCAAAGGCTCCAGGTAATCGGGGTATTGAGCCAAGAAGCGTTTTATGCCAGTGGGATTTTAACATCTCAGGAAACAGTGGATTCCCTGTTTTCACAGCCGGTACCACCGCTGGCCTATATGTTCCAGCTCAAGGATGGTGTGGACGCCGAGACTATAGCCAGAGCATTGGAAGTGACCTTCGTGAAGCACGGTATGCAAGCGGAGGTAATGGCAGATGAGATCCGTGAAAACGCTAGTGCTAGTGTAATGATTAACAATTTACTCCAAGGCTTTATGGGCTTGGGTTTGCTAGTGGGTATCGCTGCCTTGGGTGTTGTCGCTGCTCGTTCCGTAGTAGAGCGCCGAAAGCAGATTGGTGTACTCCGAGCACTAGGTTTCCAAAAGAGCATGGTGCAGTTCTCCTTCTTGTTGGAATCTTCTTTCGTCGCTTTGCTAGGTATTGGCCTCGGCGTTGCCCTGGGCGCTGGTCTCTCGGTACAAATCATAGGGGCGATGAAAGAATACTTTGCCAGTATCACGTATCAGGTTCCGTGGATTAATATCATGGCGGTGGTTATCATCGCCTACGGGGCTTCATTACTCACCACTTATCTACCAGCACGACAGGCTGCTAAAATATATCCTGCGGAAGCACTAAGATTCGAATAACCATCGCTCGTGACCTTTGTGAGTTCGATCCAGTTAAGGTCACTCCAATTTTCAGCAATTGATTCGAGGAACTATCGGACAATACTACTCATGTGCCATAAGAGGTAACAATACCATTTAGTGGTTTCAAAATCTTGACCCTTGTATTGTTATGGCTTTCTCGGACTCGATACAGGATATTCTAGACAAAAGAATAATGAGTGAATAATAATCGTTCCATTGTTGCATTGACAGCCAAGCGCCACAGTTCTACTATTAGTGGCACGAGTAATGAGGGCCGGGATGCCTCATCCTGAGTTGAAATAGGAACTACCAGATATAGTAAAAGGAGATCAGAAGCGATGAAGGTCTTAGGTATCGTAGCAAGCCACAGACGGCTGGGGAATACTGAGATATTGGTGAAGGAAGCGTTAATGGCCACTGAACGGGACGGGGCTGAAGTCGAAATAGTGAGATGGCAGAACTATAGAATACTGCCCTGTGAAGGACTGGCTACCTGCTTGTTCGGCGGGGTAGGGTGCAAACTCAAGGATGTGGATGATCATAATAACCTGCTGGAAATGATATACCAGTCTGATGGCGTTGTTTTCGGTGCCCCTTGTTATATCAAGGAAGCTACAGCCGTTGTGAAGCAGTTCATTGACCGTTTGTTTATTCTAGGTAGCCAGCCTTCTCGGGTGCGAGGAAAGCCAGCGGTAATCATTATGCCCTATGCCACCCGGGGATATACGCAATATGCCTTCTTGCAGCCCAATATCCTGCTCCGTCAGCTAGGGATGAAAGTCATCGACCGGGCGCTGGTTCACACTCAGGGTATGAACGAGGCAGTAGCCCATCCCGAGCTTCTGGAGAGAGTATGTGGTATGGGGAAAGCACTGGTCAACTCAATTAGAACTGGCGATACTACCTATCTGGGTGAGCCCGGGATTTGCCCTATCTGCCATGACCGTATCATCCGTATTCGCAAGGATGGCGAGACGGTCGAGTGCGGCACCTGTGGGATTACAGGTAAGGTCAACATTGAGGGTGGCAAGATAAAGGTGCATTTCTCCGAAGAACAGCTTGATTGGATTCATTCGGGCAGGTCTGGCCATGCGGCCTACGAAATACTGCCCTCTAAAGACTACTTCAGAAAGTTGAGACCAATACTGAGGGAAGGACGAGAGAAGTACCGGGAGTACTTGCAGATTGACCCTGAGCCAGCAGAATCTACCAGTTGAGGAGTAAGACAATGGCAGAGTTCAATGCTGTTCTGAGATGGTTCCCTCTAGGCCCCATTGAGGGTCCTTTAGAGGCCATCACAGAAGAAGGGCTGGAAGAGGTAGCCAAGCAGTGTGGGGTGAGCATTTCTCTTGAAAACATGCGAGGCGCAGTACACGGTGAGACTAGGGGTAAGGCCATTGAAGAGATCATGCAGCATATAGTCCACATATCAGCCAATGATGAAGGAGCTTTCCGGGAAACGATTCGGGCACTGGTGAAGAAGTACCGAGCTCCCCGCACCACTTTTGCCACTTTAGGTAGCGATGAGAAGGCCGAAAGGATAATAAGGGACGAGTTTAATGAAGAAGACGGTTGGTATTAAGGGATTTCAGTGGCACTCTGCTCACCTGACCCCAATTCTGCGATGTTACCTCTGGGACAGCGGGGGAAAGAAGGCTGCGGATACCTAACTAAACATTCCACCCTTTTGTTATCCTCGCGTTACCAACACCTTAGATCCCCGGATTTTACCACTCTTCAACTCTACCAGAGCTTTGGTTGCCTCCTCCAGCCTGAATTCTCTTCACATATTGCAAAAAAGATTGGCCTGCTATATAGTCTCGTATGAGGTCTCAAGAGGGGGCATCCTCGTGAAACTACAACTAATCGTCCCGGCTATACAAGAGAACACCCCGCTGAAGAAGGTCCTATGCCCACCGCTAGGCTTGGCAATGGTCGCCGCGCTAACCCCGCCAGAGGTCGAAGTCTCCTTAACTGATGAGAATGTCACAGTTGTTGATTTCAAAAAGGAAACCGACTTAGTGGGGATTACAGCACTAACTATCACGGCGCAACGTGCCTACGAGATTGCCGATAGCTTCAGAGCCAGAAGAGTGAAGGTTGTCTTAGGGGGTGCCCATCCTAGCGCCCTGCCCGAAGAGGCAAGTCAGCACGCTGATGCAGTGGTTATCGGGGAAGCCGAGGGAATTTGGCCGAATTTAATTGAGGATTTCAAGGCCAACAGACTCCAAAGGGTTTACAGACACCGTGGGCGCCCCAGTTTACTCAATTTGCCTATTCCCAGGCGGGACTTGTTCGCCAAAGGGGCGTACTACGTCACGAACACGATCTCAACCACTAGAGGTTGTCCCTATTCCTGCTCCTTCTGCTCAGTTACTTCATTCTTCGGCCATACTTATCGCTGTCGCCCAGTAGAAGAAGTTCTCAAGGAGATCGAAACATTGAACCGGAGGAAACTTATCGTTTTCGTTGACGATAATATCGTGGGCAATCCCAAATTCGCCAAAGAGCTCTTTAGCGCTCTTGTTCCCTATAAAATCAAGTGGGTCGCACAGGCCTCAGTCACGGTAGCGAGAGATGATGAATTACTCAAACTGGTAGCTGCTAGCGGCTGCCAAGCACTATTTATCGGGTTTGAGACACTATCCCCAGCTAATCTGGCGGCGGTGGGCAAGAGAGTCAATTCGGTAGATGAATACCAAACGGTAATCAGAAAGATCCACTCCCACGGCATCGCCATCCATGGCTTCTTTCTCCTTGGTTTAGACGAAGACAATGAAGATGTTTTTGAGCGTACCGTCCGCTTTGCCCAGAAAATGCGCCTTGAGGGCGCTCAGTTTGCTTGGCCCGTACCGTACCCAAGCACCGACCTCTGCGAATCCTTGGATAAGGTTGGGCGAATAGTCACTAAAGACTGGTCACAGTATGAGTCTAACCTCGTATTCAAACCAAAGCTAATGTCACAAAAGATGCTTCAAAAGGGGCGTGACTGGGTTTGGTGCGAGTTCTACAGCCTACCATCAATTTGGAGGAGGGTCGGACTGGCACGCCGTAATTTAGTGTTAATTTGGGCAGTGAATCTTCATTATAGAGCTTTCTGGCGGAGAAAATTCCGAGTTGATAAAGATGGTGGTAAGTTCGAACCCCACTTCTAGCGAAATTGAATTTTGTGCAGGACAGCAACCAGTAGGGCAGATAATAATTCTAAATACCGCTCCATGATATAATCAACATTTCTACATTCTGTTGCATGTATTCTCAGCATCGGCTCAACAAAGTAGTACACTGTGCAATTGTGCGCGGTGGCTGATGGGTAGTGGCATGTATTGAATTATGCCACATTTTGGCTTGAAACAAACTATCCAATCAGTCTAGCAAGAGGCCACCTTCTCATCTTTTCCAGTTTCTTAGTGTAGTCTATGACCTTGTACTTGGTAATGTTTGCTTTATGTGCGGCAATCTCGAAAGCTTGTTCTCTTCCCCCGAGATCATCAACTAAGCCTAAATTCTTTGCCTCTTGGCCTAAATATGTTTTACCAGAAGAAATATCCTCCACTACTTGATCTGTGAGCCGACGTTTTTGCATTACTTCCGTAATAAAACTCTGTTGAATAGTGCTTATCTCATCTTGTCTTTTCTGTCTATCAATCATTCTTTCCTCTGGAGTAAGCGGTTTAAAAGGGAGCCCAAGTAATTTGTGAACACCGGTTGCCATTGCATCCATGTCAATTCCAATCTTCCCGAGTAATTCTGACAAATCAGGCCGAATGCTAATGACTCCCACTGATCCTACTATACTCAAATTACCAGCCACGATTGAATCGGCAGCTGAGGCAATCCAGTAACCGCCAGAAGCTGCCATTTCTCTTACCCAAGCTACTACAGGTTTGTCGATAGACTTAAGTGCATCAGCAATCTCCTGACAAGGGAATGGATTTCCTCCTGGAGAATTGATTTCTAGAACCAGAGCCTTTATTCCTCTGCTTTTCCTTATCTGTCCTAATATTTGGATAATCTCCACCGAAGAAATTGTCCTCATCGTTCGTAGAGGAGGCTTCTCGGATACAATCATACCTTTGATAGGAACTAACGCAATCTTTGCCACCTTCTACCTCCCAAATCTTTATATGCAAATGACCCTAAAGTTTGAGTTGATTTTACATTCACTATGCCAGTATGGCACTGAGAGCCGATGTATTCAACGCTGCAAACTAAACTATAACAATTTGTTAGGTCACAATCTACTA